>JGI20225J20221_1000079_pt1 | contig 265740 bp, 214 predicted proteins | sample BioMet4_FD_20221 | JGI IMG/M metagenome (IMG submission 20221) | reverse complement strand
GACGTCGAGCATCTGCTCGTTGCCGCCGGCGGTGCCGTAGACGGTCTGGCCGGTGATCTCCACCGAGCCCCTCCACTGGCCCGCGTAGAACGACGCCGCGTCGAAGCTCGAGCTCGAGCTGGAGCTGGAGCTGGCGCCCGAGTCCGATCCCGATCCCGACGAGCCCGAGCCGCCGCACGCCGCGAGCGGCGCGAAGAGCGCGGCCGAGAGCAGGCCCGCCATGACGATGTTCTTGTTCATACCAATCTCCTTCTTGTTTGCGTCAGGGCCCCTATCCCCGCCTGACCGCGTCTGCGATTCCTCTTGGTGCCCACCACTTTACCTATCACGCCCATACCCACCAATGAACCGAGCGCAGGTAGTCGAACTCGTGACGCAAGTTGCCAAAGTCGCGTCTCTTGCCACCTGAGCGAGTTGCCATCTTTCAGTGAAAGTGAAAACCTGTTACCTTTGTGTCCACGGCCCTGGCCGTATTCTACCGATACCGAGAGGGGGCTGCGAAGATGTACAGGTTCCTCGTTATCGAAGACGAGGCGGACATGGCAGCGGAGCTGCGCGCCCACCTCGACCGCTACGCCAAGACGCATGACCTCGAATTCGACGTCACCTGGGTCAGAACGGCATTCGAGTTTGTGGAGTCAAAGGTCACATACGACCTCGTCTTCATGGACATCGGACTTCCTGGCATCGACGGCATGGAGGCCGCTCAGCTGATGCGCACCTATGACGACGAGACGCTCATCATCTTCGTCACCAATCTCTCGCAATACGCCGTGAAGGGCTATGAGGTGGGCGCGCTCGACTTCGTGGTCAAGCCCGTCTCGTACCATAACCTCTCGATGCGACTCGACCGCGCCATGCGCATCCTCGAGCGACGNGAGGGAAAGAGCATCTGCATCACCACCAAGTTCGGAGCCCGCATCATTCCCATTGCCACCTTGATATACGTCGAGGTGCACGGGCACAACCTCGAGTACCATCTCACCAACGAGAAGGATCCCGTAGAGCTGCGAGGCAGTCTCGCTCAGCTCGAGACCGAGCTCGACCCCGGTCTCTTCGTGCGCATCTCCAACAGCTGCCTCGTCAACGCCGACCACATCCGAACCGTGGACGGGCCTGCCATGCGCATGTCCAACGGAGACGAGCTCGTCATTAGCCGAACCAAGCGCAGGGGGGCGCTCGAGGCGCTCGCGAACTACTACGGGGGAAACCGCTGATGGATCTTGGCCCCATGTTCAACTACGTGGTCAACGGCTTTCTCTTTAGCGTCCCCGCGCTCATGCTCGCGGCGCGTCTCCCCAAGCGACCCCACTACTATGCGCGCGTGACACTCTCCGTCGCACTCATCATCTTCTATCTCACCAACCCGTTTGCAAGCCTTATCCAAGGCGATACGATTGCCGTCTTCACGGCCATGACGTTTTACTTTGCGATCATCCTCGTCCTGCTCCTGGCCATGGTGCTCTTTGTGGCCGAGTCGACTCTCTGGGCGGCTGCGTTCTGCGCCGTGGTGGGATACACCGTCGAGAACCTCGGTGCGAGTCTTGGTGAGCTTCTCGGGCAGCTCCTGCGCATGGCCCGTCTTAACGTGGGTCTCTTCTCGAACGCGTTCTTTCGTATCGTGCTCTGCTGTGCTGTCACCTACGCGCTGTTCTACGTCATCGTCATTCGCCGCATGCGCGACAAGGCGCTCGAGATCGACCCGAGCAAGACGAGCTTCATCCTGGTCTTTGGCGTCGTGCTCATCAACATCGTCTTCGACATGGCCATCAAGTACATCCGAGCCTATAGCGTGCCCACGGGNTTCTCGCTGATCTTCCGCATCGTGCAGATCGCCGTGTGCTTCTATGCGCTCATGCTCGAGTTCGAGATGATCTANAACCGNCACCTCNTNCTCGAGGCGGCGACCACCGAGCGCATCCTGCACGACCGCGAGCAGCAGTACGCGCTTTCGCGCGAGAACATCGAGGCCATCAACATCAAGTGCCACGACATCCGTCACCAGATCCGCCATATCGAAGATGGCAGCACCGGCACGCGAGTGGACAAGACGGTGCTCGATGACATCGCCCACCAGGTGAGCATCTANGACTCCACCGTNCATACCGGAAACAACGCACTCGACACGATCCTTACCGAGAAGAGTCTGCTCGGTGAGCGCGAGCACATCACGCTCGGCTGCATCGTGGACGGACACGCACTCGACTTCATGAGCGACGCGGACCTGTACTCGCTCTTTGGCAACGCCCTCGACAACGCCTTTGAAGCCGTGCGCGCGCTCGAGGACGAGGATGAGCGCAATATCTCGCTGCTTGTAAAACAGGCCGCTGGCATGGTCTCTATACACATCGAAAACTACTATGCGGGCGACGTGCGATTTGAGAACGGCATTCCTGTGACAACCAAGGATGACAAGCACAACCACGGTTATGGCATCAAATCGATGCGCATCATCACGCAGCGCTACGGCGGCTCCCTCACAATGGGCACCGAGGATCAGACCTTCTACCTCAACGTCCTCATCCCAGTCCCAAAACCCTGACTCATTTGTATCACGAGGGGCCTGTTTTTAGCTCATAATGCTGTTATCCAGCCCTTCGTGATACATTTTGGAGCAGCAATGGATGCGATTCTCTGCCGCGAGTCTGCTCTTTCGTATCTACGTGCAGGCAAGGGCGGCGTACCGGCAAGCCCGACCCTTGTCGCGACAGGCCTGCACGACATCAGGGCGCTCGGCCTAAGTCTCGACGGCCTCGACCCCGTGCACCTCCTCTCGTTCAAGGCGGCGAGACGCACCCATGCCCACGGGCTTGTGGTTCACGTCTGGTCTGGAAAGATGCCCGCGGGTGCCCTTCTCTCTACGGGCGAGAAGGACGTCCTTGTCACCTCACCAGAGTTTACGTTGCTACAGCTCGCAGGCCCACCCTATAGTACGAGCCTCCAGACCATTCGGCTCGCCTCCCTCATGATGGAGCTTGCGGGAACGTATCGCCGTAGCCCAACGAGCTATGGTCGTCCGCGGCTCACCAGCTACAACAATCTTTCCCGCTTCATAGAGACTGTGCCTCACGCTCGCGGACGCGAGCTCTATTGCCGCGCGCTTCACTACGAGATGGACATGTCGCTCTCGCCCATGGAGACTGCGATCGCCCTCTTGCTCACGCTGCCCGTGCGGTTGGGCGGCTTTGGGCTACCCAAGCCCATCCTCAACGTCCGTCTGCGCGGCACAGAACTGCGCACCGACACCTCAAGCCAGAGGGAGATTCTTCCCGACCTGTATTGGCCGGAGCAGGAGGTGGTGCTCGAGTACGACAGCAGGGAGCACCACGGCGAGACGGGCGGCGTCCTGGCAAATGACGAGAAACTTGCTCACGATGCCGGGCGAGCCAACTCGCTTGTCGCTGCAGGACGTCACGTAGTCACGGTCCGAAGGAGGCAGGCGACGAACCTAGGACGCTTTGACCTTGTCGCCAGACAGGTCGCGGCACTTCTCGGCAAAAGACTTGCCATGCCGAGCGTCGAGGAGCTTGAGAGGCGAGCAGAGCTGCACGCACTTCTCATCAGAAACTGAAAACGCATCACGAAGGGTGGGATAACTGCATTATGTGCGCCAAGACCGCCCTTCGTGATGCAAACCGGCCTCTTATTCTGTTGTCGTATCCCGCTGCTCGCGCCAGCGCCTCATCTTCTTGTGCCTGCGCACGTAGTACGTGGCGAGAAGCGCGACGAGTACTCCCTGCACCGCGCAGAAGGCAATCTGGAACCCGTATGGCGTAGGAGTCGCCGTGTCAAGCGCGTCTGAGTTCGCTACGGTATAGAGGATGTTCTTTGTGGCCTGCCTCAGCACCTGGTGTCCCTTTGCCGTGCTGGTCGTACTCTCGTCGAGACGCATGTCCTGCAGGAGGTTGAGCTCGAGGTCGTTTCCGGCATAAAGCGCGCGGTTGACGTCACTCGTACTGCAGGCCATCGTGCAGTCGGTAATCACGGTGCCGTGGAAGCCCCACTCGCCGCGCAGCACGGTGGTGAGAAGCGCGGTGCTCTCGGCGGCGGGTGTAGTGCCGATTCTGTTGAACGAGCTCATCATGGCAGTGGTGTCGCCTTCTTTCACGCAGATCTCAAACGGGCGCAGGTAGATCTCCCGCAGAGCCTGCTCGTTGAGCCATGTCGCCAAACCGCCGTTGTCTCGGTTGGTCTCTTGGTCGTTCACGGCGAAGTGCTTGAGATAGCCGTAGACGCCGTTGTCCTCGAGACCCTTAATCTCGGAGGAGATGACCTTGCCGGAGAGCAGACCGTCCTCGGAGACATACTCGTAGTTTCGGCCGCCAAAGGGGCTGCGGTGTATGTTCACCGCAGGAGCATAGAGGCCGCTTATGCCCATGGCCTTTGCCTCGTCGGCGAGAAGCTCGCCCACGCGTTGCGCCAGCTCCGTGTTCCACGTGTAACCGAGCACGGACTGACCGGTGAGCTGCGTACCGGTGACGCCTGCCATGATATTGTTGATACCGTTGGGACCGTCGCACTCCGTGGTGGCGGGCTTGCTCACGGAGTTGACGTTCATGTTGGTCCAGCCGCCGTTGCCCACGAGAAGCTCCATCTCGCGCAGCGTGCACTGATCGAGAAGGTCGTCCCACTTAGGGTCGTCGTAGTCAAGGCCCGCCATGTCGGCGAGAGTGAGGCCGTTGTTTGCACCGAAGGTAACGTCCTCGTCTGAAGAGTAGTCGAGCTCTTCGGGATTCTCGAGGGCGTCGACCTGCTCGGCCGTGGCCTCCTTGCTGGATGCGGCGCGCTCGGTGGGCATGGTGCCCGCCCAGTCGGCGCGACTCACATAAGTGATGCCGTCGTCAAAGCTCACGTCATCGAACTCGTTGGTGGCGGCGACCTTGTCAGAGCTGCGAGCGCCGTCGTTATCGTCGTTATAGATGACGTCCTTCTCAACGGTCACGGTTTGAGAGCCCACCACGGTGTGCGAGTCGGTCCGCAGGCTGATTTCGTAGTTGCCGGCCTCGAGTACGTACGCGCCGCCCTCGGCCTTGATGCCTGCATAGTCGTAGCTCGCCATGTCCTCCTTGGCGAAGCTCACGGTGACACTCTGGGACTCGCCGGGTTCGAGGAGCTTGGTCTTGTCAAAGCCACCGAGGACCACGGAACTCTTCTCGATGCCGCCTTTGGTGTAGGGCGCCGAGTAGTAGATCTCCACGACCTGCTTGCCAGCCACGCTGCCGGTATTAGTCACGGTCGCGTTGGCGGTAATCGTGGTGCCGTCGTCCGTCACGGAATCGAGCGTCTCGTCGAACGTGGTGTAGGAGAGGCCGTAGCCAAATGGATACTGCACCGTAGATGAGTAGTCGATGTAACCGTCCTCGGCAGCAGTCTCGTAGTAGCGATAGCCTACGTAGATGCCCTCTGCATACTCGACGTAGTGGTAGAGGTTCGTGCCACTCTCAGACGAGCCGGTACCCGAGAACATGGAGGTATCGGAATAGCTCGCGTTGGTATAGTCGTACGCACCGAAGTTATAGTAGCTCGGAGCACTTGTGAGGTCATACGCGAAGGTGTCGGCAGTCTTGCCGGAGGGATTGACGGCGCCCGTGAGTACGTTGCCAATGGCGTTGCAGCCCGTGGAGCCGGGAGTCCCCACCCAGATGGCCGCATCGATGCCCTCGTCCCCAAGAAAGCCCAGCTCCATGGCATTGGGGCTGTTGAGCACCACGACAACCGTACCAAAGTTCTCCTTGGCCATGGAAATGAGCGACTCCTCGTTGGGAGTGAGTTCGAGATAGCTGCGACCAGCCTCGGAGCCAGCGTAATCCGCCATGTCCATGGGAAGGTCCGAGCCTTCTCCACCCTTTCGCGTAATCACGACGAGTGCCACGTCTGAGTAGGACCTGGCCTCATCGATGGTGTCAGAATAGATGGTGGGGTCGAGCTCGTAGAGGTTCCAGTCGGTACCCACGAGACCCATGTCCTCTGCCGAAGTGGCGTTCTCGTCGTAGTAGTTCATGAGGTCAGGGTTGGGCTCGAGACCTGCGTTCTCAAGGCCCTGGTAGAAGTTCACGTTCTTGCTTGAATCCCCAGAGCCAGAGCCCGTGCCACCGTAACTGAAGTTGTTGCCTGCGGTCGAGCCGAGTACATTGACCTTGGTAGTGCCGGTCAGCGGCAGCGCACCGTCATCCTTGAGCAGGACGATTCCCTCTCCCTCCACCTCCTCGGTGATGGCAGCAGTCTGAGCGCTCGCCTCGGTCGCCTCCTCGGTGGTCGCACGAGCGCCGCTGTTGAGGAACGTGTTGAGCAGGCCCGAATACGGCCCCACCACGCCGACGCCCACCACCGTGACCACAACGACAATCGCAGAGACAAGGGTCAGCAGCACGAAGAGCAGTCGTTTCGGGCGCTTCACCTTCTTTTCGGGGTCTTTTGTCATTTCTCCTCCTCTTTTATCCTGGAAAAGGTGACAGGTATCTTTTCCAGGTTTTCCGCTCCCCGCAACCAGGGAGCCCATTCGCCACCTTGGATATAATTCAGGGTGTCTGGGGATTGGTGAAGTTGACTCAATCAGCTCGTGCCGTGACGCATTCGCTTGAAGGGGAGGCGAAGATGTATCGAGTGCTTATCGTTGAGGACGACCCCTCCGAGGTGGACAAGCTCCGCGGGCACCTTGACCATTACGGACGCGAGCATGACATGTCCTTATCTGTAGATGCGCTGTCCTCGGCGCTGGAGTTTGCCGAGACGCGCCGGTCTGCCGACCTCATCTTCATGGACATCNACATNCCGGGCATCAACGGCATGGAGGCGGCCGAGCTTCTTCGGACATACGATGCCGAGACGCCCCTCATCTTCGTGACCGACCTCGCGCAGTACGCAGTCAGCGGCTACCAGGTGGATGCTCTCGACTTCATGGTCAAACCCGTGGAGTACGCGGACTTCACGCTGCGCATGGACCGAGCCATGCGCGTGATGCGCCGACGCGAGGGCAGGAGCATCACCGTGCCCACCACCGACGGCACGCGTGTGGTGGGGCTGCGCGACGTGCTCTACGTAGATGTTCTCCGCCACGACCTCTACTACCACGTAGCTGGCGGAGAAGTGCTGCGCATTCGCGGCTCGCTCACGCAGCTCGAGGCCCGTCTCGCATCCGAGGGCTTCGTCCGCATCTCGGCGAGCCACCTCGTGAACATGGCCCACGTCGCACGCATTCGCACGGGCTCGGTGGAGATGAGCAACGGTGACGAGATTAGCCTCGGACGATCCCGTAAGAAGCAGGCCCTAGAGACTCTCTCCGCCTATGTCGGCGGCAGCATCTGATGGACCTGGGAATCACTCGGCTGCCGCTCGCGAACATAGACCCGCTCGTACTTCTGGGTGCCTACCTCACCATCTGCCTCACCGTAGCCAGGCTTGCTCTTGGCATCGCGTTGCTCGCTCGAGGGCTCCATGCGAGGAACCGAGTGGGCTTGCGTGCCTGCATCGTGGTGGCATGCCTGGTTGCGGGCATGTCGCTCTTCTTCTCCGCCACCGTCGCCTGGCCTCAGGGTACATCGTTTTACCTCGTCCAGATGGCATCTTTCTCTCTACTCCTCATTGGGTGCGCAGCGGCCGTCCATCTTCTTTTCAAGACATCGTGGCTCGTGGCTCTCTTCGTGAGCACCGCAGGATACACCATCCAGAACCTCGCCTCTGGTACCGACGAGCTCATATCCGTGGCGTGGCGCAAATCGCCAATCCTCCATTCGATTGATGCGGGACAGCTCGTGGTGTTTTTGCTGGTCACAGCAATAATCTATGTTCCCTATTACCTCACCTTCGTACGGACGGTCCGCAGCGCCGGACTCGAGCGCGTGGAGGACCGCTCGATGGTCGTGGTCATGGCACTTGTGATGCTCGTCGTAATCGGCTTTGACCTCGTGATCAAGGGCCTCTCCAACGACGCGGGCGTCGGCCTGCAGTCTGTCGTGACCCTACGCGCGGTGCATGGTCTGGCCTGCCTGTTCACGCTCTGGCTCGAGTACGTGCTGCTCTACAGACAGAGGCTTGCCACCGACGTGGCAATTTCGCAGCGCCTGCTTACCGAGAAGGACCGTCAGTACGAATCAAGTCGCCAGAGCATCGCCGCCGTCAACGCCAGACTGCACGATATCCGTCACGACGTGCTGCGCAAGCTTGATGAGGCAGACGCAGACCTTGACCGCGATCTTCTCTCTAGCATTGCTCGCGAGATCAGCGTATACGACACGCGCGTCCGCACCGGCAATGAGGCGCTAGATACGATTCTCACCGAGAAGCGGCTTCTTTGCGAGCGCCAAGGAGTCACGCTGAGCTGCATCGCCGACGGCGGGCTGCTGGGGTTCATGGCGCCTGGCGACCTCTATGCACTCTTTGACAACGTGCTCGAAGCTGCCATGAGACTCAGTCCCACGTCGGTCTCGCTTGTTGTTCGCGGCACGCGTGGCGTGGTGAGCGTACACGCAGAGTGTGACGGTCAGGGCGAGACTGACTCGCTCGAGCAAGCACGCGCAGTCGCAGAGCACTATGGCGGATCGATCTCAGTACATGCCGGTCAGCTAGATGTGCTCATCCCCCTGCCAGAATAGCCTGCGCAGGATGGCAAACGCATCACGAAGGGAAGGATCACTGCGTTATGGGCGGTAAGACCGCCCTTCGTGATGCAAATCAGCTCTCTTGATAAGACTCTTGGAGAAGCTCGTGTCAGAGCGGCGTGCCCAGAAGAGGTAGACGAGCACCGATACGACGCATGCGAGGCTCACGACGGACCACATGGCAGCGTAGCCAAGGGCTGAGATGAGCATGCCGGCAACGCCCCCACCTAGGCCATAGCCGATGTCGTACCCACAGAGAAAGGAGGAATTGGCCGAACCGCGAGTCTCGTTGGTAGAGGTATGCACCGCCATGGACTGCAGCGATGGCTCGAGCCCGCCAAAAGCATAGCCCGCGAGCATGGCAGAGAGCACGTATGCCACAGTGTCGGGAGCGAAGGCAAGCAGCAGGAACGCGACGAGCATCGCGGCATTGCAGGTATAGACGAAGGGCGCCTCGCCCTTCTCGTCAACCAGCTTGCCTAGCGTCACACGGACGAGCAGCAGCATGCCCGACATGATAAGGAAGTAGATTGAACCCGAGGGCAATCCGTTCTCCGCGGCATAGATGGCCACGAAGTTCTCGAGCGCGCCAAAGGTAAACATGAACACGAGCATGGTCACCGAGGCGGGTAGGCTATCTCGATTGATGATCGTGCGCAGGCTGAGCCTCTTGCGCGGAACTTCGACACGCGACGCGTGGATGAGAGAAAAGAGCACGAGACCGATAACGGCGATGACGGCAGCCGTGGCATAAAGCGCCTTAAATCCGTAGCTTTCCATAAGCGTGAGTCCAAGCGCGGGCGCAATGGCGGAGGCGAGTGCGGTGGCCATGCCAAAATAGCCCATCCCCTCGGCAAAGCGCGGCCTGCAGATGACATCCGAGGCCACCGTAGCCGTGGTGGAGTTTGAGAAGGAGAGGCCAATGCCGTGTACCATGCGTAGGGCGATGGCTAGCGACGTCATGGGCACGAATACATAGCCAAGCGGCGCGAGGCTCGTGAGCGCAAGACCCACCACAAGCGCAATGCGTCGCACGCCGTTATCGAGCCACCAGCCCACGAAGGGCCGTACGACAACAGCAATGAGCGAGAAGGCGGCGGCGCAGACGATACCATTCGTCTTGGCGAGAGAGACCTCGAATGCGGAGTTTTCGTTAGCGGCTGCTACATGCGTGCTAGAGTGTCTCCTTGCGTGTAGCGCATGACGTCACAAGTGCAGAAGCAAGGCGCGTGGTTCCCGATGGGTGCCACGCGCCTTTTTTGTCGAAAGGAAGTCCCACATGCCCAAGAACCGCGCACAGAGGGTCATCTTCGGAATCCTCATGTCCCTTACCATGGCCTATGGCATGGAGGTCTACAACATTGCCTGGGAGATGGGCTACCCGACCATGGCCGGCGGCTTCTCCAACATGACCAGCGAGGTCTTCCTCGCCGCGCTCAAGGAGGCCGCATACATGTGGCTCCTCGTGTTTCTCTTCTCCAACCTCTGGGGCAACCGGCTGGGCGCCTACATGGCGTCGCGCTACGTCACGCCCGGGAGGGACAACGCATTCGTGTGCGGAACCGTGCGCGCCTGTTGCACCGTCCTCGTGATGTGCCCCACCATGAGCCTGGTGGCATCGATTCTCTTTAGCGTCGTCCTCGCTGGCAATCCCCTGAGCCAACTGCCCGCCATCTGGGTCGGGACCACTATCAAGAACTTTCCCATGGCCCTGCTCTGGAACCTCTTTGCCGCCGGCCCGCTGAGTCGTCTCACATTTCGTACGTTCTTCGGTCGCATAGGCGACAGGGACGAGGCGCTCGCGGCCGCCTAGCAACGTGACAGCCCTAGAGCCCGATGCCGCTATTCGGCCTTCTCGGCACTGCCTTTTCCCTTGTGGCTGCGCACGAGTCCGACCACGGTGGGGACGAGCGATACGAGAATGATGGCAACGAGAAGCAACTCGAAGTGTTCCTGCACCACGGGAATGCCACCAAAGAAGTAGCCGAGCAGCGTGAACAGGGTGGACCAGGTGATGCCGCCAAGAACGTTGAATGCCACGAAGTTGTGCCACTTCATGCCGCCCATGCCCGCGATAAAGGGCACGAAGGTGCGGATGAAGGGGAAGAATCGTCCTAGGAAGATGGCCAGGTGGCCCCACTTGTCAAGAAACTTCTCGCTCTTGGCCAGGCGCTCGGGCGTCATGGCCTTGACCTTGCCTGATGCGATGATCCTACGACCAAAGAAGTGGCCGATCATGTAGTTGCATTGGTCGCCGATAATGGCTGCAATCCACGCAATGCCGAGCAGCAGGAAGATGTTGAAGCCCCCACCCTGGGCGAAGAAGCCCGCGGCAAAGAGGAGAGAGTCGCCGGGAAGGAACGGGAAGAACACCACGCCCGTTTCGATGAAGATGATGAGGAAGACACAGCCGTAGGCGGCAAGCGGACCTGCGGCAATCCAGCCCGCAATGGCAGTACGTGGATCGTGAAGCAAGCCGACGATGAACTCTATGAAGCCCATATGAACCAATCTGACGGTGTTTGCAAAAACGTCCTCGGCCGAAGTTCGGTCCGGGGACGTCACAAGCNCGNTCGGCGGGAACGGGTGCCCGCCAGAGGCCCCTTATGGCTGCTACCTTCCGGTCCTGACCAGGTTCGAGGTGTTGCGTCACCCGAACCCGCCCAACGCGCTCATACACACTTTAGCAGAGACGCGCTATGCACATCACAACGCCACGCGGAATCGAAGGCGATGACCGTCCTCGTCATCTGCCCCCTAAACCAAACAAAGGGCTGTTCTGCAGACCTCTACCCGACTATTCTTATCTCATCAGGCGTTTCTACATTGGGGGAGCATCCGTGATCAACAACTTCTGCAAGCACCCGCTCTGGGAGTGCAACGACCGTCTCGTCCGCGTGGCGCAGGGCCTCGAGTCCGCCGACCTAGTCATCCGCCACGCAGGGCTCGTGGACGTGTGCACCCACGAGATTCTCGATGACACCGACATCGCCATCGCAAGCGGCCGCGTGGCCTACGTTGGCATGAACGGACACACGGCCGACCATTGCATCGGCGAGAAGACCCAGGTCATCGATGCCACGGGTCTCTTTGCCTCCCCGGGTTTCATGGACGGTCACATCCACGTGGAGTCGGCCATGGTCGGCGTCGCCGAGTATGCGCGCGCCGTCGTACCCCACGGGACCACGGGCATCTTCACCGACCCGCACGAGGTCGCCAACGTCTGCGGCCTCGAGGGCGTGAAGGTCATGTTCGATGATGCCAAGCGCACGCCGCTCAAGGCCATGGTCACCATCCCAAGCTGCGTCCCTGCCGCCACGGGCGTCGAAGACACTGGTTCCAGAATCGACGCCGCAGACATCCGCGAGGCCATGGGCTGGGACAACGTGGTGGCGCTCGGCGAGATGATGAACTTCCCTGGCATCCTCGGCGGCGAGACGGGCGTTCAGGACGAGGTCCGCGAGACCCTCAAGGCCGACCGGTGCGTGACCGGACACTATGCCGTCCCCGAGCAGGATCGTGGCCTCAACGCCTATATCGCCGCGGGAATCAGCAACTGCCACGAGTCGTTCACCGTCGACGACGTGCTCGCCAAGCTGCGCCTGGGCATGTACGTGCTTCTCCGCCAGGGATCGGCGTGGCAAAACCTCCCCGTATACCTGCCGCCCCTCATCGAGGCCGGCGTCGACATGCGTCACTGCCTCTTCTGCTCCGATGACAACCATCCCCACACGCTCGTCGCCGAGGGCCACATGGATCGCGTGCTGCGGACAGCCGTCGCCCTTGGCCTCGACCCCGTGACGGCCATCCAGATCGCCACCATCAACGCNGCCGACTGCTATGGNCTNGCNAGCGACATGGGCTCCATCNCGCCAGGNAAGTGCGCCGACATCGTGCTTCTCGACGACCTCGAGAACTTCAACGCCGAGAAGGTCTTTGTCGATGGCGACCTTGTTGCCGAGAGCGGGCACGCCCTCTTTGACGTCGAGCCCTTCGCGTGGCCCAATTGGATGACTCACACCATCGACTTGGGCATGGATATCACTCCCGAAACCTTCGAGATCCCCGTCGATAGGCCCGACGGGACTGCACGCGTGCGCGTCATCGTCCTCGAGCCCGGAGATGCCATCACCAAAGATCGCATTCTTGACGTACCGGTGCGCGACGGCAGGCTCGTGGCAGACCCCGCAGGCGACATCCTCAAGATCTGCGTCTTCGACCGTCACCACGGGGCCGCTGGCACCCACTCCCACGGCTTCATCACTGGTTTTGGCATTCATGGCGCGCTGGCGCAGACCGTGGCTCACGATGCCCACAACCTGCTCGTAGTCGGCGACAACGACGCCGACATGGCACTTGCCGCCAAGACGCTCGTGGAGTGCGGGGGTGGCGAGGTCACCGTGGAGGACGGTCGCGTGCTTGCCCTCGTCAAGCTGCCTGTGGCCGGCCTCATGAGCACCGGACGCGTGGAGGATGTTGCGGACGAGGTCTCCGCCTGCGAGGCGGCCTGGGAGCAGCTGGGCAGCAAGATGCCGTCGCCGTTCATGATGATGGGCGTCATGTCGCTTGCCTGCGTACCCGAGATTCGCATCACCAACCGCGGCTACGTCAACTGCGTGACGTTCCAGATGGAGGATCTGCTCGCAGAGTAGGAAAACCTGGAAAAGATACCTGTCACCTTTTCCAGGTGGACGGGGACCTCCGGGTGTACGACACCCCGAAGGTCCCCACTTTGGCAGCTGCCAAGCTTTGAATCAGCTCTCACAGTGCGAGGACACGGAATAGAGATGCCGTCGTGCGCTCGCTCCCTGCACGGCACTATCATTCCCCATTCGTCGCGCGAGGACGAGCGTCCTAGGTGCGAGCGGTCTGGTTCACAGGTCAAGCGCACGGTGCGGACAATTCCTACATAGGAGAGCTTTCAGGCGTCCGTTCGGGTAGGATTGACCACGTGCGAATCGGGATCGAGAGGAAACACATGGCAAAGAAATCCGCTGCGAGCAAGCGCGTCGACGTCGAGAACTCCAAATATGACGACTCCAGGTACGGAGACGTGCTCTTCTCCATCACCTACGAGGTAAACGAATACAACATCGACCAGGCGGCCGGATTCCTTGGCGGCGAGACGCCCAAGAACGTCTCTCTCGGCGTCTCTGCCCTGGGACTTCTCGGCCTTATCTTCGTCCTCATGAACAACGCCAGCTCACTCCCTCTCGCCTTCGCCATGCTCGGCGTCTCGGTGGTAGCATCGGCGGCAGCCACCAACTGGCACAAGATTCAGACATGGTTTGCCCGTCGCTCCAACTTGGGCATACGTGGCGAGAAGGACGANCGNCGNCACNTCGTCGTGACCAACGACTTCGTGGCCATCGAGGGGCCCGAGGACTACGAGGCCAAGCTTCCCCTTTCCGACCTGCGCCGCGTTGATGCCGACGACAGCATCTGCCTTGCATACTTTGGTCACAAGAACTATGCCTACTTTCCTCGCCCGGTCATGAGCGAGAACCGGTTCCATAACCTCGTCGTCTTCCTCAAGGACAAGCGTTCCAAGTAGCCAACGAACTCCACGCTCGGCGAATCGAGCTCGTGCTTTGTCTGTTGCGGGGTATGGTAAAGGCAACCTGTCAAGGAGGTTGCCATGAGCATAATCGGCGCATTCGCGGTTCCGCACCCACCCCTCATCATCCCAGAGGTCAGCCCAGGGGAGGAACGCAAGATTCAGCCCACGGTGGATGCCTACGACGAGGTGGGTCGTCGCATCGCAGGACTGGCACCAGACACCATCGTCATCTCGAGNCCACACTCGNCGNNGTACTACGACTACCTGCACATCTCCCCAGGCACGCACGCGAGCGGCAGCTTTGCTCGCTTTGGCGCTCGTGGCGCCCATTATTCCTGCGACTACGACGCAAGGCTCGTGGACAAGATCTGCCAGCTCGCCGACCGCGACGAGCTCCCCGCAGGAACAGCGGGCGAGCGCGATCCCGAGCTCGACCACGCCACCATGATTCCGCTCCATTTCATCCAGCGGCATTACACCGATTTCGAGGTGGTTCGCATCGGCCTTTCAGGCCTTTCCCCCGCCATCCACTACGAGCTCGGCAAGCTCGTGCAGGAGGCGGCGGCGCAGCTCGGCCGGCGCGTGGTCTTTGTCGCATCGGGCGACCTCTCCCACAAGCTCCTCGAAAGCGGTCCCTACGGCTTCGCACCCGAAGGTCCGGTATTTGACGATCGGATCGAGAAGGACTTCTCCTCGGCGGACTTCCTCGACCTTCTGGAGATTGACCGCGGGTTTGCCGAGCGCGCNGCCGAGTGCGGNCTACGCAGCTTCCAGATCATGGCCGGCGCCCTCGACCGAACTGCGGTTCGTTCCGAGGTCCTCTCCCATGAGGGGCCCTTTGGCGTAGGCTATTGCGTCGCGTGCTTCTCGCCTGAGGGCGAGGAGGGCGCAGATGACAGCCGCGCGTTTCTTGACCAGTACGAGGACCGCAGAACGGATGACATGGTCTCCCGCAAGCTTGGCGAGGATGCCTACGTCTCTCTGGCGCGGGCGTCACTCGAGGCATACGTACTGCACGGCACCCGCATTCGCCCGCCAAAGGACCTGCCCGCCGAGATGTACGTCACACGGGCGGGCGCCTTTGTCTCGGTCAAGGAGTTCGGCGAGCTGAGAGGTTGCATCGGCACCATCATGCCCGCCCACGCCAACCTCGCCGAGGAGATATGCGCCAACGCNNNAGCGGCNGCGGCNCACGACCCGCGCTTTCCGAGCGTGACCGCCGACGAGCTGGGCGACCTCGTCTATGACGTGGACGTGCTCTCGGAGCCCGAGCCCATCGCCAGCGAGGCTGACCTCGATCCGCGCCGCTACGGCGTGATCGTAAGCGCCCACGACGGGCGACGCGGGCTGCTCCTGCCCGACCTCGAAGGCGTGGATACCGTCTCCGAGCAGGTGGGCATTGCCGCACGCAAGGGCGGCATCGACCTGACGCGCGACGCATACACGCTCGAGCGCTTCACCGTGACGAGGCACGCATGAGCACCGATGGCCCCCGTACCGTCTGCGACACCTGCCCGCACGCCTGCTCGCTCGCCGAGGGACAGCTCGGCCTCTGCCGTGCGCGGCGAAACGTGGGCGGAACGGTGGTGGCCGAGAATTACGGTCGTCTCACCTCCATAGCCCTTGATCCCGTGGAGAAAAAGCCCCTCGCGGAGTATCGCCCCGGATGCACCGTGCTCTCGGTGGGAAGCTACGGCTGCAACCTACGCTGCCCCTTCTGCCAGAACCACGAGATATCCCAGGCAGACTCCGAGAGCGTGAGCTGGCGCGATGTGTCACCCGCCGAGCTCGTGGCACTCGCAGCACGATGTCGTGCGGAGGACCCGCGCATGATCGGGATTGCATACACCTACAATGAGCCGCTCGTGGGCTGGGAGTACGTGCGCGACTGCTCGATACTCGCTCATGAGGAGGGCCTCTCCAACGTCCTCGTGTCCAACGGATGCGCAAGCGCTCACGTGATCGAGGAGCTTGCGCCCCTCATCGANGCGGCNAANATCGACCTCAAGAGCTTCTCGCCCACGACCTACCGCAGCTGCGGCGGCGATCTCAAGACGGTCTGCGCGACCATCGAGCGCATGGCGGCAGAGCCGACCTGCCATNTTGAGGTCACGACGCTCNTCGTGCCAGGCATGAACGATACCGATGGGGAGATGCGCGCCCTCACGGGATGGCTTGCCAGCCTCTCCCCAGACATCGTGCTGCACGTCACCCGCTTCTTTCCGTGCTGGAAGATGGCCGACGCGCGTCCAACGCCCGTGGAGACGGTCCATCGGTTGGCTGGAGTTGCTCGCGAACGCCTCGACCACGTGCATGTAGGCAACGTCTGAGGCTCTCGGCCCGATGACCCCAGGCAAGGCGACGTCCTCGTGGGGCACACGTACACGAAGGTGCCGCCGCGAGCGTGGATCTGCTCGCGGCGGCACCCTGCTTTGCCCTGTCTCTGATCGAAGCCTTCGACCATGCCCTAGGTGCGGTTGGCGCGATAGTAGGCGATGAGCGCCTTGGTGCTCGAATCCTGACCGGCAAGCGCCTTGTCGTCATGGAACGCCGGCGTGATCTGCTTGGCAAGCTGCTTGCCCAGCTCGACACCCCACTGGTCATAGGAGTCGAGGCCCCATACGGTGCCCTCAACAAAGGTGATGTGCTCGTACAGCGCGATGAGCTCGCCGAGCGCGTGCGCGTTGAGCTCCATGCCAAATATCGACGTGGTCGGGCGGTTGCCGGTGAAGCAGCGCGCGGGCACCATCCACTCGGCCGTTCCCTCGGCGCGCACCTCGTCGGCCGTCTTGCCAAACGCGAGCGCCTTGGTCTGCGCAAGGAAGTTGCCGAGGAAGAGCTCGTGTACGTCCTGCTCGCCATCCCTGGTGGGGTTGGCGGTGTTGACAAACGCGATGAAGTCGGCGGGGATCAGGCGAGTTCCCTGATGGATGAGCTGGTAGAAGGCGTGCTGTCCGTTGGTNCCNGCCTCGCCCCAGAANATCTCGCCCGTCTCGGTGGTAACGGGGGTGCCGTCCCAGCGCGTAGACTTGCCGTTCGACTCCATCGTGAGCTGCTGCAGGTATGCGGGGAAGCGGTGCATGTACTGGTTGTACGGGAGCACCGCNTGGCTCTCCGCCTTGAAGAAGTTGACATACCACACGTTGATGAGNCCCATGAGNGCAACGACGTTCTTCTCCAGCGGGGTGTCGCAGAAGTAGGTATCGATGTCGTGGAAGCCAGAGAGAAGGTCTGAGAAGGTCTTGGGACCGTATGCGATGATGAGCGACAGGCCCACGGCGGCGTCCACCGANTAGCGACCTCCGACCCAGTTCCAGAAACCAAAGGCGTTCTCGGGATCGATGCCGAACTCGGCGACGAGCTCGAGGTTGGTGGAGACGGCNACGAAGTGCTTCTTGACGGCATCGGCCACCGACTCGTCAGAGCCGTCGATGGCGCCCTGGGCGACAAGCCCATCGAGCAGCCAGGTGCGAGCCTCACGCGCGTTGGTCATGGTCTCGAGCGTNGTGAAGGTCTTGGAGACGATGACCACCAGGGTGGTCTCGGGATCAAGGCCCTTGACCTTCTCGGCCATGTCGTTNGGNTCGATGTTCGAGACGTAGCGCACCGAGATGCCTGCGTCGGCGTAGGGCTTGAGCGCCTCGTAGATCATGACGGGACCGAGGTCGGATCCGCCGATGCCGATGGAGACGACGGTCTCGATCTTCCTGCCCGTGACGCCAACCCACTCGCCAGAGCGAACGCGCTCGGCGAAGGCGTACATGCGGTCGAGAACCTCGTGCACGTCGGCAACGGTATCCTGGCCGTCAACGATGAGCTTGCCGGCATCGGACGCGGGACGACGCAGTGCGGTATGGAGTACGGCGCGATCCTCGGTGGTGTTGATGTGCTCGCCCGAGAACATCGCGGCGCGGCGCTCCTCGACACCGACCTCGCGGGCAAGGTCGCAGAGCAGTTTGATCGTCTCGTCGTCAACGAGGTTCTTGGAGAGGTCAAAGTGGAGGTCGTTGACGTCGTAGGAAAGCCTGTCGACACGAGCCGGATCTTCGGCGAACCACCGCTTGAGGCTGATGCCCTTCCCGACGAGTTCGTCATAGTGCTTCTGCAGGTTGATCCAGGCATTGGTCTTGGTGGCATCCACCGGAGGATTGACGCTAGGCATCGTACGCTCCTTCTTGGTCACGTTCGTTTTACGGTCGTGCTGGTTTTAGGATAACGCCGCGCGAGCCGAGATTGGGAGTTTCTACGGCCATGTTAATGGAATGTCCCGTCATCGGAGCTAGTACGGCTCTCCGAGCGGAGGCAGCTGCTTGAGCCTCGCCCACATGACCTGCTTCTGACGGGCGTCTCCGAGCGCTGCGGCAAAGCCGCCGAGGTTGAGCACGCGCATGCCGCAGACGTGGGCCACCTTGCCCGGGGCGAGCAGGGCCTGTTCGAAGTCATCGAGAGCCGCAAGGTCATCGGCGTACGTCTCGCGAACCGCATCGGCGGAAGCCTCGTCGCAGCATACGAGCGTAACAGGATCGAGGGCGCAGAGCGCCTCGCGGAGAAGTGAGGCCTCGAGGGCCTTCTCGCCAGTCGCGTCGCAGGTCAGGACCGTCTCCCAGTCTTGCGGTTGGTAGCCGATGGCCGAGAGCGATGCCCGAAGAGCCGCTCCGTCCTCCCCCGAGAAGGGCTCCGCGCCAGCCAGCTCCCTCTCGGTGAGCTCGCCCTTGGCAAGAAGAACGGGCGAGAAGGCATTGCCCCCCATGACCACGCCTCGCCCCGCCAGCGCCGCGAGCTCGAACGTCGTCTTCTCGATGTACGCCCTACGCCTCAGGTCCCTCTCTGATGCCATGTGCCACCTTCCCCATGTCAGCCGACGTTGTAAACAAGTGTAAAACGGGTATAAGGCATGCGTGTATATTCGCGCGGGCTTTTTTGCCCGATACCTATTGGAGGAGACATGGCAAGCATCCCCATCACCACCGCAGAGTTCGACTCTGTCCTCGCGTCGTCGACCAAGCCAGTACTCATTGACTTCTGGGCATCGTGGTGCGGCCCGTGCCGAGCGCTTGGCCCCGTCGTGGAGCAGATCTCTGACGAGATGTACGATCTTCTCGTCGTTCGCAAGTGCAACGTCGACGAGGAGCCCGACCTCGCCACGAAGTTTCGCATCGTCTCGATTCCCACGCTCATTCTTTTCAAGGATGGCAAGCCCGTGCATACCATGGTAGGCAACATGCCCAAGGCAGACCTCGTTGCAGAACTCAAGGCAAACCTGTAGCCTCGTCCATGCCACGCTGACATCATCTGGAACGGCGTGCCGTACGGTGCGCCGTTCCTGTTCTACCGAAAGAAGGCCAGATGGCCGAGAAGCCCTCCGCGAGAAGATTCGTCCATGACGCTGCGGCGTTCGCGCACCAGAACGTTAACGTGATCGTGCTCGCCGTCGTGGCCATCACCTTCATCGCCATTCTCCAGGAAGTCGCCGAGGGTGAGATCACATACCTTGATACCCTCGCGTACCAGTTCTTTGTCGTGCGCCTACGCTCCGACTGGCTCACGCCCGTCATGGAGGGGTTCTCGTCGCTTGCCTCGCCCGCGGTCATTCTCGTGATGACCGTCGTGGTGGCTGCGTTTGCTCCTGGCATGCGGCCAGGCAGGTGCGTGGCGCTCAACCTCGCGTGTGCCGTCGTGCTTAACCAGGTGCTCAAGTTCATCGTGCAGCGTCCGCGCCCCGACGGCTTTCGCCTGGTCTCGGAAGCCGGCTACAGCTTTCCTTCGGGCCACTCGATGGTCTCGATGGCGTTCTACGGACTTCTCATCTGGTTTATCTGGCGATACGAACGAGACCACATACTGCGCTGGGTATGGTGCTCGATCTTTGCGTTGATCATCGTGATGGTGGGCATAAGCAGAATTTACCTGGGCGTCCACTACGCCTCCGACGTAATTGCCGGCTTCTGCGTCTCGCTTGCGTGGCTCATGTTCTTNACCCGCATCATCGCNCCNGCNCTCATGGAGGAGACGCCTCCCGAAAGGAAGGCGTAGCGACTGTACCGTGCGCGACGTCTGTCCGCTCGGCATGATGCTTGTCGCGTGCGGAGGGTTTTTGCGTGTTATCCATCCGTGCGCGACGCAACAGCGCGGCATCTGTCGCGTGCGGAGGTTTTTTACGCGAAAGTCGTCCCTGCGATATACATTCATGTTGGATGCGTGAGGGAATTATTCTGCATTCAATCGCCGCCGAAGTTGACTTCTCGCTGGCCACCACTCATGAACTGGAATTTTGACAATTGCTGCCAGGCACTCGTCAGATATGTAGTAGCTACGCGTCAGGGAGTGGGAAGATTGCGCTGCTAGACTTCCCCCATGGAAACCAGACTCACATACCCCTCGTCCCTCAGGCTCATCCGTGCAGCGCGGAGAGATTCCTCGTTCACGGTGGAACGCTTGGGAAAAACTCCCGTATGGCGCAGGGATGAGCCGGCGTGCGACAACGCAAATAAAGCGCTGCTCGCCAGGCCTGACGAGACGCATGCGCTACGTCCCGATTCCAAGCTTTTCGTCCTGGTACCTCATGAAGGCTACCGCTCTAGAAGCATGCTTCGATGCTTTCGCATCTGCGAGGGCAATCTCCCGCCAGAATCATTCGTTCGCGTCAGTCGACCTGGATTTGAGCCGATTGTCACCGAGTCTCCAGAGCTTTGCATCGTTCGCGCCGCATCAGATCTCGCACTCAGAGTGCGACAGGGATATCTCGACAAGAACGTCGCGCTCATCCGTCTCATCGAACTTATCGACGAGCTATGCGGTCGATACGCACGTCACCCGTCGAACCCGCGAAGCGAACAGCCGAAATACGATCTCGAACCAATCACCTCTATCGAGCTTCTCTCGCGCTACCTGCGAGAGGCCCAGCACGTCCATGGGCTTGTCTTGGCCCGGCAGGCACTACCCTATGCTCTCGACAACCTCGGCTCGCCGATGGAGGTTCTTGTCGAAATGGCATGCTGCCTGCCCCCGCATCTTGGCGGAGTCAACCTACCAAAGCCCGTCTCAAACCAACCACTCGATTTCAGCGATCACGAACGATCGCTCGTCTCGCATAGTACGCTCCGTCCTGACCACTACTGGGAGAAATATCGCATCGCAGGCGAGTACAACGGCGGCAGTCACGACGGCGGGGATGCCAACGCCGAAGACGACCGCCGCGTATCCGACTATCAGGCGTGCGGGATAAAGGTGTTTCCTGCAAGGTTTGAGAATGTCTGCACCGGAAAGGGACTTGCTGCATACCTACGCAAAATCGTAGATGCGATGGCACAGGTCGAAGGTCGGGCATGGGAACAACGTATTTTTAAAATCCTCGACTCGAGCTCATACCAGCAAGCCCGCCAGGTACTCCTCGACACGATGCTTCCGCCCAACCCCTCGTGAGTAGCGCCTTGTCGCGTGCGGAGGGTTTTTGCGTGTTAGCCATCCGTGCGCGACGCAACAGCGCGGCATCTGTCGCGTGCGGAGGGTTTTTACGCGAAAGTCGTCCGTACGACACGTAGCTCGCCGGGGCCCCGTGCCTAAACCTACCACCTACTCGTCGTCCTCTTTCAGGTGAATGATGTGCTTCTCCACCACCTGGCCGTTATCACAGATGATTCGTCCGAAGGTGGGGCCGTCCCCGCGTGGGAAGGTGGGGCTTCCGGGGTTCATGACCAGCACGCCCGTGCGCGGGTCTCTCTCCGCGAAGGGGCGATGCGTATGCCCGCAGACGGCGATGTCGCAGGTGAGAAGGTCGAGTCGCTCACGATAGTGACAAACCTGCCAGCGTAGGCCACTCGAGAAGAACGTCATCTTCGCCTTGACCGACGGCCCAAAATCATAGGCCCAATCATTGTTTCCGAGACACAGCCGCACGGGCGCGATCTTATTGAGCGTGCGGAGGTCGGATGACGAGCAGATGTCACCGGCATGCACTATCATGTCGGCGCCTTGAAGGTTCTTGAGCAGCTCCGCAGAGAGATAGCCATGCGTATCCGACACGATGTCGTAGCGCACTCGTGTCACGACTTGCGCCTAAAGGCCGAGGGCGCGCTTGAGGGCGACGACACGTCTACGAGAGACGGAGATCTTCTTGCCCTCGATGCCATTGACGCCCAGTTGGAGAATGCCAGACGAGACGACCTCGACATCCTCGACAAACTCGAGGTTGACGATATAGCCGCGGTGCACGCGGAAGAAGCCGTGCGGCGCAAGCTTCTGCTCGAGCTTTGCCAGGGAGATCGTGGAGAGGTAACGGTCGTTGTCGGTGTAGATGCANGAGTAGTCGTCCTTGGCCTCGATGTAGCGAATCTGATCGATGGGCACGAGAACTTTCCGGCCGCTCTTGACCACCGGAATGCGTTCGACGGAGGAGTGCTGCTGCGGCTGGGGCTTTACGCGCGACTGGACCTTGTCGAGCGCCTGGTTGAGACGGTCCGTCTCGACGGGCTTCATGAGATAGTCCACCGCGTCGACGTCGAAGGCCTCGAGGGCGTATTCGCTGTATGCGGTAACGAAGACGACTGCAGGCGGGTTCTTGAGCTTGTGGAGCGCTTCGGCGAGCTGCATGCCCGAAGTCTTGGGCATAGAAATGTCGAGGAACATGATATCGGCCTTGCTCTCCATGAGCNGCTCGACNGCCTCGCGGGCACTCGATGCCTCTACGACGGAGTCCACGCGACCCGTCTCATCGAGCAGGTACTTGAGCTCGGAGCGGGCTGGCGCCTCATCGTCAACAATCATTGCTCGCAGCATACATTCCCAATCTCCCAGACGTTGGCACCAGCCAACTATCCTATTCTATACCTTACTCTGGCGTACCCGTCGCGCCCAGCATCGATACCGCATCAGCAAGACGCAGCGTGACGCATGTCCCCTCGTTGAGCTTGGACACGATCTCGACCCCAGAACCCACGCCGTAGAACTTCTCGATGCGCTCGGAGACGTTGCGCAGCGCAATGCCCGTACCCTTCGCGTCNGATGACGTNGGGGCNGGNTCGAGAAGNNTTTTGGCCACGCTCTCGCCCATGCCCAACCCGTCATCGGCAACGGCTATCAGAATATCATTTCCATCGGTCGCAACGTGTATGTCTATATGAAGAGGTCCCTCGTCGCTCATGGCGTGGCGCACCGCGTTCTCAACGATGGGCTGAACGATGAACGCAGGCATGGGCAGCGCCTCGCAGCCCGTCTCCACGTGCTCGACCTCGACAATTCGGTCTTCGCCAAAGCGAGCCTTCTCGATGGCAAGATAGCGCTTGGTCTGCTCGAGTTCACGCGAGAGCGGCATGATCGAATCGGAGTTCTCGAGGGTTCGTCGATAGAAGACCGAGAACTCACGGAGAAGATCGCGGGCACGTGCCGGGTCGGTGCGTGTAAGCGAAGCGATGGTATTGAGCGTGTTAAAGAGAAAGTGCGGGTTTATCTGCGCCTGCAGCGCCTTGACCTCAGCCTTTGCGGTAAGCTCCGCCTGCTTGTCAAGCTCATAGGAGGAGAGCTGCGTGGAGAGCAGGTCGGCAAAGCCCTGCGTCACCACGATCTGCGTGCGGTCGATGTCAAGACCCCGACGATAGTAGAGCTTGATGGTGCCCACCGTCCTGTCCTGAACCAAGAGCGGGGCGACGATTCCGAAGGCCTGCCCCGCCTGCCCCGAGCCCTGGATGAAGTGACTGTAGCGCTGGTCCTCGGAGTCGACGGATGCGAAGGTCTCTATGCGCTTGCTCGCGATAACCTCGAGCGTTGGGGCGGAGTTCTTGTCGCCCACCCCGATGGCGGGCACGTAATCGCCGGCGTAGGCGATGACGTGCGTTGTGTCAGTCATGGCAATGCCCCTGGCCGTAGTCTCGGGGAGAAGGAGCGCGCAGATGGCCTCGCATCCCATGGGGGTGAGACCGCCGCGCAGCTGACGAAGCGTGTTGGAGGCAACGCTCAGGGTACGCTCCGTGGCTTGGGAGCGCATGCTGTCCGGCACGAGGTTGATGGTCCCCCCCACCACGATTATCACGGCGAGGCCCGCGCCCGCAATCACCGCCGCCACGATGTTGCTCGTCACGATGCCGCTGGCGAGAACCATGAGGAACGCTGCGGCGGAGATTCCGAGAAACAGGTTGAACGCGAGCCCGGAATGCTCGTCAAGCCGTCCTACCATGCAGCCCCTCCCTTCGAAGCGCTGGGCGAACCAGTGCTCATGATTCGTTTCTGGAGCGCAGGATCGTTCCAGAGCGCATTCACGACGCTCGGCCAGGCCGAGACAAACGAGAGGTAGCTCGAGGAGGACGCGCGGGCCTCTCGGTCGGCGTCTCGCCAGCCGTGACGAAGAATATCGAGGTAGGCGTTGCGGTCCTCGTGACCATGAGAAGTGAGGGCGCGTCGGATGGCCGTCCGGTATATGCGTCCGCGCACGCTCGGCGAGACCCACTGCGCAGGGTACGGAGCGAGTGATTCGGGAGTGACCGTACGCAGGTCCTGGCGCGAATTCATCACGTCAAGCTTGCGATACTCATAGAGCCANCGATAGACGTCCTGCAGAAAGACCGCGGCCATGGACGCCATCTCACGAGGAGGCTGCCATCGCACGAACCACTCGTTGTCAAACCAGACGTCAACGCCGTGGGCGCGAAGGTCAAGGACGTAGTCAAGGTCCTCGCCACGCGAGACGTAGGGATCGAAGGGAACCTTCGTGAAGGCGGCGGCGTGGATAGCGCAGCACCCTCCGCAGAGCACGGTCGAGCGCGTGATGCGAGCCTTCGAGAGGAGCGCGTTGCGCATGAAGTCGTTGAAGCCGTCGGCCTTNGACCAGTAGNGCTCGCTCCAGCGATAGGGCATGTCCGCGTATGGGGAGTCCGCNTAGTTGATATAGAAGCCCGTCTTGGCAAGGATGCGCAGGTTCTGGCGGGTCAGCGTATCAAGCCCATACACCGCGCGCACGAGATAGTCCTCGTCGAGGGCCACCTCGTCATCATCGAGAAAGACCACGCAGTCGTGCCCNAANNCCGANGCCACGGCNAGNCCCATGTTCTTGATGGCGCCGTAACCGCGCAGCGAGACCGTCTCGCCGGGAAGTCCGCGCATGGCCCTGGCCATGGCCCGGGAGATGACCGACGCCTCGCCGTCGCCGATGATGAGGGGGTTGAGACCAGGNTGCGAGCGACAGATGCTGCCCACGCGAGCACGCGCGGAAGCCTCGCACGATGGGGGCGCGACCAAGAGCACAACCACGCGGAGCACACCACGCACGCGTTCGAGCGACGTGAGACAGTTTTCAAGCTCTGGAAGGGGCTTGGTGATGGGCGTCGCATAGTCATACGTACCGCGCTCACCTACGCGCGTCGGCTTGGCGTTCTCCGACCAGTACGTTGGTATGACGATAACGGGATTCACCTCGACCCCACAATGCTATTCGAAGCCAGGCGAGTCGCCAAGCTGGCTGCGCAGCGACGTTCGCCCAAGAGCTCGCACAAGAGGCAGTCCGAGCGCGTAGGTAACGATGGCCTCGCCGATGCCCGTGGAGACGANNCCNAANAGATACATGGGCAGATAGGCGCCATCAAGCGAAATGGTGGTAAAGGGAATGGTATAGAAGCCGATGCCTTGGAGCAGAAGAGGCAGGTACGCGGGGACGATGAGCGCGTTGGCGATGACGGGACCCGCCAGGGCCAGGAGGGTTCTGTCGCGATGACGCCAGGCAAACCATGCTCCGAGGGCGGTTGCGAGCGCACCAAAGACCACGTCGAGAAGACCGAGCGTNCCCGTTCCCGANATGACGATNTTGGCGAGGTTGGCGATGNCNCAGCCCAAGGCNAGACCCGGGATGGCATCGGAGGTGAACAGCGCAAGGACGCAGACGGCCTCGGAGATGCGCAGCTGTACGGGACCCCAGGCGAGAGAGCCNAGGAAGAGGACGGTGACGAGGGTGAGCGACGCATAGACCGCGGCAATCATGCCGATGCGAGCCACCGAGCGNGTNCGAGCNGCCTGACNNGCGGCNGAGCTGGGCGATGGCACGAGTAAAACCTCCAGAGAATAACCTTGCGGACACGCGACATCTGAACCAATGGTTCCATAGTAACGCAACGCGACGCAGGCGGCTTGCCCGTCCGGGTGCGAAATCTACCGTCCATGTGCGGCTTCGCGCTAGATGTCCAGGTGCATGCCCGGCAGGCGGAAGGTCTTTGCGCGCTCGTCATGAGCCCGACGAGCCTCGTTCTCAAATGCGAGCCTGGCGTCCGTCTCACCCATGACGTCGAGGATCCAACGCACGAGATCGGGGTTGGAGGGAAGGAGCGGCCCGATGAGCCACGTGGCGATGAGGTTGTTCTTGCGGAACCCCTCGAGCCTGCTCCGCTCGTTGAGACCAAAGCCAACCTCGTCGCTGAGGAAAAACGAGCTCTCGTTGCGGCCCTCCATGAGCGTGAACTGAATCTTGAAGCCAACGACCTCGATGGGCTTCTCGCCAGGGGCAGGCACGAAGGTGCCCACGACGACGTCGAGATAGCGCTTGGGCATATTTCGGTGCGTCACGAAGCCGAGGATCCCAAGGCCTTCCACGCTCGTGCCATCGGGGTTGATGATAGACGTGCCGAGGACCTCGGGAGCGCTGCCGGTGAAGAGCATGGGGACGCCGGCGTCGATAAGCTCGACGAGACGGTCACGGTACGGCGCGAGTCCACGAGCCGCGATGTCCTGCTGCATCTCGGTCATGCCGCACATGAGCACGAGCGATGGAACCTTGTCGGCGAGATAGGGCGTATCACCGTACGAGGTGTGCACGAAGGTCGCGTCGGGCAGGCAGGCGCGCAGATACATCTCGTTGCCGTTGTCGCCCGCCTGGTTGCCAAACTCGGGATAGAGAACCTCGATGACGGTGCCGGTGTCGCTACAGCTCATGGCTGGCCTCCTCGATCCTCTTGGAGAGCATGTCGGCAGCGCCGCGCGCGACGTCNACGTTGGACACGCAGAACGCGATGAACGTGGTGTCAACGCTTGCGTAGTCCACTGCGGCGATTGCCTCGGGAACGCTGTCCGCGTGCGTCACGATGGCGGAATCTATCCCGGCGAGGGACATGCGGAGCACCTGATCGGTTGCCGTTTCTCCTACCACGACGATCTGTCTCACCTGCGGGTCAAGGAGATACTCGTAGTCGGCTTGGTAAAGCCAGCCCGTGAATTCGACCTCGGTGGACTTCTCCGCCATGTGGGCGTCCGAGAGCATGAGGACCACGGCCTTGGTCCCGGGCTCCTTGCGAATGGTGTCAAACGCGACCGAGGTCGCCGTGCCGTTCTCGCCCTTGGACGCAATGTTCACGATGCGATGCCTGCCCACCCTCCGCTCCATGTAGCGCTCGGCGGTGATGTTGACCCTGCCGTCAAGCGAACGGGCGATCTGTTCTGGGGAAAGGCCCATCTCTCGAGCGGCGACCGTAGCGGCAAAGAGGTTATAGAGGTTGGCAACGGTATAGGTGCCAAAGTGATACGTGCTACACGGATGCCCCTCGATGAGCCGTTCCTCGACCGTGAAGGTATGGGCCTCGCGGTCGACGGAGGTCATGACGTACTGCGCCTCAGGATTGGTGAGACCACACGAAGTGCAGCGCGCGCGACCGAGGTGGCGCAGGTGGCAATAGTCGTACTCGAGCCTGCCGCCACACTCCGGGCACGCGGTGAGGTCACAGACGATGCCTTGCGGGTCGGGCGTGTCATCGGGCAGCCCGGCGATGGAGAAGAACACCTTGTTGTGGTTCTGGGGTGCCATGCGACACGAGATGAGGTCGTCCGCGTTGAGCACGAGGCGCGTGTCTGCGGAGATGTATCGGCTCATGATGCCGAAGACGTAATCGGGGTCGGCGCTGCGCGTAAAGGTGTCGGTGTAGAGGTTCGTGACGAGAAGCAGGTCGGGGTCAAGTCGCGGGAGCACTGGCCTGAACGAGACCTCATCGAGCTCCATCACGGCGTAGCTCTCGCGCTGTGCACCGGAGACGGATGCATTCTTGATGAGAGTGCTCTCGATGCCCGTGCAGATGTTTCCACCGGCGCGGTTGGTTACAAGGCCATAGCCGTTATCCACGAGCAGGTCGGAGAGGAGGTTCGTGGTGGTGGTCTTGCCATTGGTGCCCGAGACAAAGACCACGCGCTCGGGCCTGTCGATGTGCGAGAGGAAGTCGGGGTCGATCTTCTCGGCAACCACTCCGGGCACCTGTCCGCCACGATGGTGAGTCAGGTTGAGCGCCCCAATCGCCGCCTTCGATGCCAACATCGCAAGGTAGAAGCGTGGCGTCTTCTGGGTTGTTGTAGTCACGGCGCCGTCTCCTTTGGCCACGTTTCAGTCGTTTTGACTTATCTATGATACGGACGGATGCGGCGACCATCCTCATCGCGGGCGAACTCATACCAAAGACCCAGAGACCTAGACGGGGTGACCTGGAAAAGGTGACAGGTATCTTTTCCAGGTTATAAAAAAATGACCTGGAAAAGATACCTGTCACCTTTTCCAGGTCACCCGACGTTATTGAGGAAGGCCTACTTGGCGGATTCCTTGACCTCGGGATACTTCTTGTGCAGGACCGCCATCAAGACGATGCCCACGATGAGGAGCACGACGGAGATCTCGAGGATGGGCATCTTGTACTCGAGCTCGTCAGCCGTGAGGTTGAGNGGCACNGCGGTNGCGATGACCGAGAGGANNAGCANAACCACGGGCAGGTAGGTCTCGACCTTGAGCAGGCCGCTGTTACCGGGGACCCTGAAGGGACGCTTGGTGTCAGGATCGATCTTCCTGAGCTTGAGGAAGGCCGGGAACATGGGCACATAGGCCAGGAGCAGAAAGACGATCTGCGCGGCAAAGAGCACCCAGAAGTCAAAGCCGGTCACGGCGGAGATCAGGCAGAGCACAGATGCGACGACGCCGTTGGTGATGGAGGCACCGTTGGGCATGCCGGTCTTGGAGTCCACGACGCCCATGAAGCTCGGAAGCTGGTGNTCCTTGGCNGACTCGGNNGCAACCATGTTGACGCCGAGAGACCATGAGACCATGTTGCCNAACAGCGTGACGAGAAAGACGATGTTGACTATGGCGAAGATGGGCGAGGCCTCGCCGACCATGACGGCCAGCGCGTCAGAGATGCCGGAGTCGACGGTGAGGTCGGCGACGGGGATAGCAACACCGATGCCGAAGGCGGAGATCAGGTAGACGACGGCGATGGCGATGCCGCCCGCGATGATGGCCTTCGGAATCTGCTTGGCAGGGTTCTCCATGTCATCGGTGTAGGTCGCGAGAACCTCGAAGCCCATGAAGTTGAAGAGAATGATCGAGAGATACGTGAGCGAGTTGGTGTCGCTAAAGTTGGGGAGGTAGGTGCTCACGTCGCCCGCATTGGCGTTGCCGTTCTTGCTCATGTACATGAATCCGAGGATGCCGAGGACGATGGCGATGCCGACCTTGAGGATGGCACCCACGTTGACGAGCCACGCGGAGTCGGACGTCTTGGAGAAGCTCACGATGACGACNATCCANATGAAGGCGAGCTCGATGACGAGCGATGGAATGACGCCCAGTTCGCTGCCGATGAGAAGGCCGATGGTGCTGGGAAATACGAGCGCGAGCGAGGCAATCCACAGGGGGAAGTTAACCCAATAGCACCAGGCGACGAAACCGGCCACCTTGCGCCCGAAGGCGCGCTTGACCCAGTCGTATACGCCGCCCTCGTCATCCGGATAGGTGGAGCCAAGTTCGGAGACGATCATGCCGTAGGGGAGCAGGAACGTGATGATAAGAAGAATCCACCAGAAGTACTGTGAATTGCCGATGGCGGCTGCCGGAGCGGCGGCCTCGGCGACGAACACGACGCAGATGATGTTCAGNATCGCNTCNAAGAGGCTGAACTTCTTGGTCTTTCCAGCCATATCAGTCCTTTCCTAGAAAGCGGGCGTCCCGACTTGCTGTCGAGGGGGCTATCCCTAGTTAATCACAAAAAATACTCTGTAACTACATTGAAACTACTTGTTTTTTACGTGAAGGCTACTTGGACTGGGGCGCCGGCTCCTGCTGCGTGATGCAGTGGATGTTGCCGCCGCCAAAGACGACTTGGTCGGTGCGAACGCCCACGGCCTTGTACGTGCCCTTGCCCCAAGCGGCGTCGAAGGCGGCCTGAATCTGCTCGATGGCCAGCGCGTCGTTCTTGTCGCCATACTGCGGAACGATGACACCGTGGTTGACGATGAGGAAGTTCATGTAAGAGGCGATCAACGGCTCGTCGGCCACGCGCGGCTCGGCGTTCTCGTCGATGTCGATGGAGTCGCAGGACGCCTGGTCCATGTGGAGCGGCTCGGCCGGCATGACCAGCTTGGCGACCTCGAGCTTGCGGCCCTTGGCATCGGTGGCCTGCGAGAGCGTCTCGTACGCAGCGCGCGCCTCGTTATAGAAGGGATAGTCGGGGTCGTCAGACCAGATGCAGAGCATCTTGCCAGGAGCCACGAAGCAGGCGACGTCATCGATGTGTCCGTTGGTCTCCTCGGGGTCGATACCATCCTTGACCCAGATGACCTTNGANACGTTGAGGTACTTCTNGAGCTCGTCCTCCATGTAGCCCTTGAGCTCGTTGGACCACGGCTCGTAGTCGGTCACACTGGCATTTCTGCCGGGATCGAGCAGACACATCTCGGTGGTCACGAGGGTGCCCTCGCCGTCCACATGGATGGAGCCACCCTCGACGATCAGCGACTCGGGGCGATAGCGACGTGCGCCGGAGAGCTCTGCCATCTTGAGGGCAATCTGCTCGTCCTTGTCCCAGGGGAAGTAGAGGCCGTTGACGAAACCGCCGTAGGCGTTGAAATGCCAGTGGATGGCGCGGACCTCGTCCGCGTCATTCACGACATAGGTGGCACCGGTGTCGCGGACCCAGGCNTCGTCNGTGGTCATCTCNAGCACNTGGANGTTCTCGTCGTTCTCGAANACGGCCTTNGCNTTGGCNTAGTCGACCTGGTTGACGCACATGTTGACGGGCTCGAACTGCGCGATGGCACGGGCGACCTCGGTGTACTGCTTCTGGGCCGGCTTGGCGCCCCACGCCCAGGTGTCGGTACGGTGCGGCCAGGCCATCCAGGCGCGTGTCTGCGGCTCAAACTCGCCGGGCATNCGGAAGCCGTCTGACCTGGGATCGGATACGGACTCAATGATGGTGCGCATGCTAAGACCTCCGTTACGTAGATGGTGAAACCCTCATACCGGAAGAGGCCCTGCGACCTCCTCCGGCACAATTGCCTGATACTACCTGGACTGGAGCTCGTCGAGCTTTGCGATGGCGGCGTGCAGCTCCTCCTTGGCGGAGTAGTCGACGTTCTCGTCGTTGAGCGGGGTTCGCTTTCCAAACGCCGCGAGAAGGGCGCGGATGGAGTGCTTGCGGTTCTCGGCCTCGACCCAGCAGAGGGAGCGCTCGGGGCTGTCCATGACCTCGTCGGTTACCTCCTCCCCGCGAGTCGCAGGCAGGCAGTGCATGAACTTGGAGTTGGGGCCAGCGTAGTTCATGAGGTCCATGTCGACCTGGTACTTGGGATAGAAGACGTCCATATAGGAGACGCCGGACTCCTCGGCGTCATAGAGGCCGTACCAGACATCGGTATAGACGAAGTCGGCGCCCTTGATGCTCTCGANGTCGTCGGAGATGGTGATGGTGCCGCCCGACTTCTTGCAGTTTGCCTGTCCGATGGCGAGAAGGTCGGTCTTGTCGTTGCCTACCTGCAGGCCACCGTCGGTGATCTGGTGGCCCTTGGGCCCAAACTGAACGAAGTCCATGCCGATGATGGAGCAGGTGAACATCAGAGAAACGCAGACCTGGGTCGCGTCACCGATNAAGGCGAGCTTGCAGTCCTCGATGCGCTTGCCCTCGGGGAGGTTCTCGAGCATGGTGAGGAGGTCGCCCATCTCCTGCGTGGGATGGTTGTACTCGGACATGCCGTTGAGCACGGGCGCCGCAGAGCCCTGGGCGAGACCCACGACGTCCTTGTGGCGATCGACGCGGGCCATCATGATGTCGAGCAGCGAACCCATGACGCGCGCGGTGTCACCGAGGGACTCATGGCCACCGAGCTGGATGGTGCCGGGGCCAAAGAACTGGGCATGGCCGCCGAGGTCGCACATGGCCGTCTCGAACGAGATGCGCGTGCGGGTGGAGACCTGCTGGAAAATCATGCCGAGCGACTTGTTGCGCAGAAGGTGCGGGTAGTATCCGTCAACCTTGATGGCCTTCTTCATGGCGATGGCAAGGTCCTCTATGGCGAGGATCTGCTCCTTGGTGAGGTCGTTGGTGTCGATGAAGTCCTTGGGCATTGCCATGGCGCCACTCCCGTCTGCCGGTATCCCGACAACGTGGGCGCNCCNNGGCGCCCGATTGCTTTTCCTTCAGTTGCACTATCTCGCGTCGCCGGTTCAAATGCCAGAATAATTGGGTTTAGTGGATGCTGGTAGAATTACTACTTGCATAAACTCGCATTTCGTTGCACCTTTATCTCTATGCGTGCTGCTGCGGCGCATGGCCGACGGCACTTCCTGCCACGGCGGCGCCGAGAAGGGCAGTTCGAGGCGCGGAGGGAGATTGTTGGATTGAGCGTCGTCATCTTCACCTACACCATCGTTCTCATCATGGTGTGTGTGACCGCCGCGATTCTCTCGCTTGCGGATTTCTTCGTCAGCCGCAAGCAGGCCGTGCTCGCCCGCGTGGGCTTCTTCGTCTTCTACATCCTCGACCTCGTGGGCATATTCGGCTCCGAGTGGATGGTCCAGAACGTCCAGTTTAATCCGAGCGCCTACTACGCCATCGAGAACCCCGTCCTCAAGACGATTCTCAGCGCCGGCGTGCTTCAGTGCTTGTGGCTCATGATCACGCACGTCCTCGATGAGCATGATCGACGCGTCCAGCTGGTGCCGACCTGCGCATATCTGCTTGGCTGCGCCGTCGTGCTTGTCGCCATGCCCTTTGGGCCGCTCCGTCAGTGGGCGTACTACTCCATGCGCCAGGCGTACCTGATCTTCGCGCTCTGCTATGCCCTCGCCAAGTGGCGAAGATCCACTGACGAGACCTACCGCCAGCGCCTAGACAGATACCGACTGCCCCTCGTGATTATTGCCGTGCTTGTCGGGTGCATTCTTCTTGAGGACACGCTCGTGATTCTGGTGCTGCCCATCCCAAGCCAATACACGGAGTGGCTCACGCTGTTTCTCTCGTCGAGGAACTTCTCCGAGAACGCGATGATGCTCTATGTGTCCTACCTCTGCATCAAGAAGGCCGTTCGTCAGCTGCAGCTTCGCTCGACCCAGGCGCCGACAGCCACCGCAGCAACGAGCGAGGGGCAGAAGCTAGACCTCATGAGCCATATCGAGGACCAGCTGCCCGTCTACGTGAACACCCACAAGCTGTCGGCACGCGAGAGCGAGGTTCTCGCCCTGGTCCTGGAGGGTATGGACAACCGCACCATCGCCAACGACCTCTTCCTCTCCGAGGGCACCGTGAAGACCCACGTGCACAACATCATGAAGAAGACCGGGACGTCTTCTCGAGACGAGCTGAAGCAGAGCTTCTGGGCCGAGTAGCTGCAGGTGCCAGAGCTGCCCCTACCTGGAAAAGGTGACAGGTATCTTTTCCAGGTTTTACGCTAATAGTGGATGCGAGTACCAGAGATACCCCTTACGACCTCGGGCGCATTGTCAAGAGAGCCGATGATGGCCGTACGATTGGGACGGTTCTCGCAGAAGCGAAGGGCAGCGCGGACCTTGGGNGCCATGGTGTCTTTNCCAAACTCACCNGCATCGAGNAGGGCATGNATCTCNGGNACGGTCACNTCNCCGAGAGGCCGCTCGTCCTTCCCGCCAAAACCCGTGCAGACATTGTCCACGTCGGTGAGAAAGACAAGCTCATCGGCATTGCAGTCGTCGCCAAGGAGCTCGGCGGCGTAGTCCTTCTCGATGACGGCNGGAATGCCCACNTANCAGCCCTTNTCNTCNGNGTCNCGNATGACNGGNATGCCTCCNCCNCCNCAGGCGATGACGATGAAGTCGTTGTCGAGGAGGTTGAGGATGCTCTCGAACTCTACGATGCGCCGCGGCCGAGGACTGGCGACCACGCGTCGGAAACCACGGCCGTCGTCGACGAACCTGAAGTCGGGATGCTGCGCTGACTGGGCATCTGCCTGCGCCTTGGTGAGGTGCGGGCCAATCTGCTTGGTCGGATTGGCGAGCGAGGGGTCATCGGGCTCCACCTCGATCTGCGTGATGACGGTGGCCACGTGCCATTTCTTATCACCCTTGTGCATCTCGGCGCCGATGGCCTGCTGGAGGTGGTAGCCAATGTAGCTCTGCGTCATCGCTCCGCACTCGGGCAGGTCGATGACGGGGATGTCCTTGTCATCGGGTGCGGCGACGCCAAAGGCGCGCTGGACCATGTTGACCTGCGGTCCGTTGCCATGGGTGATGATGACCTCGGCGTTGGTGTCGATTGCCTCGAACAGTAGCGGCGCCACCTCTCGTATGCGGCTGAGCTGGCGGTCGAGACCATCGCCGAGGGCGAGGCCACCAAGTGAGATGACGATGCGCCTGGGTCTGTCGGTCTTGCTGGTGACGGGCATGTTCCTCTCCCCTCAGAGGGTTGCCATGCTAGTAGTGGATGCGCGTGCCGGAGGTGCCCCTCACGGCCTCGGGCGCCCTCTCGAGCGAGCCGATGATGGCCGTGCGGTCGGGGCGGCCCTCGCAGAAGCGGATCGCCGCGCGGACCTTGGGCTCCATGGAGCCCTTCCCGAACTGGCCCTCGTCGGCGTACGCGCGGGCCTGGGCGACGGTAAGGTCGGAGAGGTCCCTCTGGTTCTTCTTGCCGAAGTTGACGGCGACGCGGTCGACGGCGGTGAGCAGCACGAGCACGTCGGCGTCGCAGTCCTCGCCGAGNAGCGCNCCCGCCATGTCCTTGTCGATGACGGCGGGGACCCCCCTGTAGCAGCCGAAGTTGTCGGTGTCGCGTACCACGGGGATGCCCCCGCCGCCGCACGCCACGACGATGAACTCGTTGTCGAGGAGGTTCAGGATCGAGTCGGACTCCACGATGCGCCTGGGGCGCGGGCTCGCGACCACGCGCCGGTAGCCGCGGCCCGAGTCCTCGACGAACTTGAAGGTGGGGTCCTGCCTCGCCTGCGACTCGGCCTGCTCCTTGGTGAGGAAGGGGCCTATGGGCTTGGTGGGGCTCCGGAACGACGGGTCGTCGGCGTCGACCTCGATCTGCGTCACCACGGTGGCCACGTGCCACCCCTTCCCCGTCTTGTGCATCTCGGCGCCGAGGGCCTGCTGGAGGTGGTAGCCGATGTAGCCCTGGCTCATGGCGCCGCACTCGGGGAGGTCCATGACGGGCACCTTCTCGTCCTTGCTCGACGAGATGGCGAACGCCTTCTGGATCATGCCGACCTGGGGGCCGTTGCCGTGCGTGATGATGATCTCGGTGTCCTCGTCTATGACGCCGAGGAGCGCGGGCGCCGCAGCGCGGACGCGCTCGATCTGCTCCTTGGGCGTGTCGCCGAGGGCGTTGCCGCCGAGGGCGATGACGACGCGCCTGCGCTTATGGATGGACTCAGCCATAACTCTCCTCCATACGATGGCCAGATGCGACCTAAGTCGTTGACGGGACACATGGTAGAGTGCCTGCCGCATTCTCGCTCGGCAGGGCGTGGACGGCTCATTTCTCGGACAAATGGTACATATTCATAAGATGATAATATACTTGCAAAATAATACATATATATAACTATATAGTCTGTTATATGCATCTATATCCACACTAAACCAAACGTGCAAGAAGCCTCGTCCCTATCGCCCTGCTCGTAGATTTTGGTTTAGGCCGTACTTTGCTAAGGACAACCACCTGGGCCAACAGGGAAAGAACCCTCAGATTCGTTTGTCGCTGGTCATCTGAGGGGCGAGAAAGCTATGCCAGAGTCCGAGCCTGTATCGCACGGTGGGATTTTGCACGTAAACCAACCGTGCGACACAAACCAGGGCCGTTGTTGTATCGCACGGTGGGATTTTGCACGTAAACCAACCGTGCGACACAAACCGGTCGCATGGCCATCTGTGGGCCGCACTTCTCCCTAGCTCTTGTCGACAGGCTTGGGCCTGCGTGGTCGGCGTGGACGACGTCGGTCGACGTCGGGTCCCATCTTGGCCTTGGGTAGCTCGAAGCCGAGGGTCCTCGCACGCTCCGCAGCACGGCTATGACTCACGTGCCGGATGATCTCGCCGAGAAGAACGACGACGATCACACCTATGAGCAGCGGAATCTTGTCCAGCTCAGTCGATGATCCGTTGAGTGGGATGCATGCCACGACGATTGAGAGGACGAGTTCCACCACAGGTACCCAGCAGAACAGGCGCATCGCCAGGCGTCCGCCCGGCACGCGGAAGGGACGCGTGCGGTCGGGATCAATCTCGCGCAGCTTGAGGAAGGCGGGAAACATCGGGATGTACGCAGCAAGTGTGAACACGATGTCAAGCGACAGCGCGATGGAGAAAACTCCCACGCCCACGTATTCGAAGAGTGGCTTTGCCAGCACGAGGGCGCTCGCGCAGATGCCGCTCATGATGCACGATCCAGCGTGGCGACCCTTGGAGTCCTCCCTGGCATAGACGCGCGGAAGGTTGCCCTCCTTCGCCGCCTGGTTGGTAACGGAGCTCACGCCATGAGACCAGCTGATCATGTTTGCAAAGAGCGAGAGCAGAAAGCCCACCGAGACAAGCATGAAGGGCAGGCTTCTCTCGCCAGCCATGACGGCCACGGCATCGGCGATACCAGAGGCCAGGCTGATCTCGTTGTGTGGAACGGCCGTCGAGATGCCCAGCGATACGAAGAGGTAGACGGCCACGATGGCGAGGCCGCCACCGATGATGGCCTTGGGCATGTCCTTCTTGGGGTTGTCCATCGAGTCGACGAATGTGGCAATGACCTCGCAACCCATGTAGTTGTAGATGATGATCGAGAGATAGGTGAGCGCGTTCCCGTCAGAGAAATCCGGCAGCATCGATCGGGGCGTGAGGGGCTCCGCGAAGCCGTGCGTGGTCCCATACCAGATGCCCAGGCAGCCGATGCCCACGGCCATGACGATGTTGAGGACGGCTCCGGCGTTCATGATCCAGGAGATGTCGCCGACCCCCTGCATGCTCGTCCACACCACAAACCAGATGAAGGCCATCTCGATGAGGATCTCCGTCCAAAGCGGCATCTCAAAGCCGAGGATTCCGTTGATGGTGGTGGGAAAGAGCACGGTGATCGAGGCGAGCCAAGTGAAGTAGTTGACCCAGTAGTACCAGGCCTCGCGCGTGGCCCAGCGACGACCCATGGAATCGCGCACCCACTCATAGACGCCGGCGCCTTCGGCATAGGTGGTGCCGAGTTCGGCGACCACGAAGCCATAGGGCATGAGAAACGTGACGAGAAGGAATAGCCACCAGAAGACAGCAGAGTTGCCGATTGCCGCCGCGGGGGCGCAGGCCTCGATCGTGAAGACGACGCAGATGATTGAGAGAATGACGTCTCTGAACCTGAGTTTCTTCCTCGCCACGCGCTCTCCTCGCCATCCGCGAAGCCAAGTCCGAACCTATTGCATCTGATAGTGACCCACCATACGCTTCCTGCAAGTTTATGCAGGTTTAATTCGGGTGGACGTGGTCAGATGATTTGTCCCATCATGCGTTCCTTGCAAACCGCTTCTCGTACCCAACCCCCCCCCCCCCCCCCCCCCCCCCCCCGACATGCAAAGTCCATCCATCTTAGCCACCTCGTGAACGGTGTCCCCCATATGAGGCGGCAGGAGGAGCGGACCTCCTGCCGCACGATGTTCCAAACTCTATGCGACGTCTTTCTCAAGAGAAGAGAGGCGCTTGAGCTCCCAGACGGCAGAACTCAGGCACAGGATTCCCGTAAGGGTATCTGCCACGACGAGTGCCCACCACATTCCATCAATTCCCATAGCAGAGCCCATGAGATACATGAGTGGGCAGGAGAAGACGACATAGCGAGAGAGTCCAAGCACCGTGGAGAGTGCAATCTTCTCGACTGTCTGGAAATAGGTGCTCATCATCATCGAGGTATAGCCCAGACAACAGGCAATAATGGAGATGCGCGTCGCCCCAGCGGCGAGCTCGGCAACCTCTGGATTGAAAAAGGCGCAGATAGGATAAGCGGCGATCCAGATGATGACCGTAAGAATCGCAACCGTTACGATTTCGTACACAAGCGAGGATTTGATTGTCTGCTTGAGACGACCGATAGCCTTTGCGCCGGCGTTAAACGCGGCGATGGGCTGCATGCCAAAGGCGAACGACTCGGCGACCATCATGATGATGTAGATAACATATCCGGAGATGACCGCAAAGACCGCGAGGTAAGTCGTTGCGTTGCCACCACCGAAGATGCCGAAGAGGTTGTTGGCGACGGTGTTGTAGACGAAGGTGCCTGCCTGAACCAGAAAGAACGGAATACCAATCTTGACAATCTGACCGCAAGTTGACCAGTCGAGCCTGGCGTCCCTAATGTCGACATGGAGGTCGGAGCGGTTGCCGAAATACCAGAAAAGGCCAATAGACATAAAGCCGATGGAAAGACCGTAATAGACGCCCGCGCCCGCGACTCCGAAACCAAACACGAAGGTAGAAAGGGCGAGCCAGACAATTGCAACAACTGCCGAGACGGTCCAGATGTTCGCGGACTGCTGGGGCTTCTCGTCGACGCGCATGACTGAGGTAATCATCTGCCCCATGATAGTGAGCGGCAGGAGCACACCAAAGGTACGGATGCCGCCAACGCAGTCAGCTAGAATCTCGGGGGTCGCACCGAAAAACGTAGCAAGCTGGGCGGTGAAGACCTCGAAGATCACGAGGATAATCACGCCGGTATACAGAGTGAGCCAAAAACCCTGCGAGAACGCATGCTGGGCACCGCTCTTGTCACCTGCGCCAAAGGCATTGCCGACGATGGTTGGCACTGCAGTGCTGAAAAGGCTGCCAAAAGCAAGGTTGATGTATTCGACCGACATGATAATACCCACACAGGCCAAGCCCTCTGCTCCAAGGCCGTTGCCCATGATAAGTCCCTCGAGCACGACCATGATGATCTGGGCAATCATTCCCTGCATGGTGATACGGCTATACTTCCACACAAGCCTGTTGATTGGTGCCACCGCAAGCTCGTGGTCCTCCTCAGCCTCGGTGGCGGCCCTCGTCTTCTCGTCTGCCATATGTGCGTCCCCTTTCAAACAATGGCTGCCATACGGGACGTGCGTCCCTCGTGAGCACCATAGTCAGGGGTGGATGAAGGTTAGACCAGACTACAAGGAGGTTAGCTGGGCGAAGAATGGGGTTATTCTCGATTACACCCCGTGCTTTCACTTCCATGCTGACAATACAAGCGCCATGCCGCGTCAGTAGTGCCAAAATGCTGTCATGAGATCCTGTCGGCTGGTTGTTCCAGCCTTGCTGTAGATACGGTGCAGGTGTGCCTTCACGGTACCCGTAGAGATGAAAAGGTCGCTTGCAATCTCTTGGGTACTCTTCTTGAGCAACACGAGACGGAGTACCTCTCGCTCTCGCCGACTGATGCCGTGGTCATCGCAAAAGCGAGGGAGCCTCATATCGATGTCGGAGACATAACGGTCCGTATCAAAGTCTCCAGTACCCTCGGCAGGGTGCTTTGCATAGACCGCCATAAGATCGCGTGCACTTCTAATAATCCCTACCGCACACACGATGGCAATCACATTTTCGGTGATATTACGCTCGGTAAGATGCCAGAAGAACGAGTGAAGGGGCGTGCCCATCATCGTTTCTGGATGGAAGCACATGATAAAGAAGTAGTCTTCACAGAGCATAATGACAGAAAGTGCGAACATCGCCCTGAAGAACGTCTTCGAGCGCTCAATGTCAACGCGCTCGTTCTTGGTGGCATGCACCTTGTACCACCAGAATCCATACCCCACCGAGAAAATCACTGCCAGGTCACGCCAGCCCCAATAAAGCATGTTCCGGACGGCGCCCGTAAGGTCACCGATAGGAGCAACGACGACGGCGACCACGCCGAATACGAGGGCGAAGGTGATAATCCGGCTCCTGTTAAGAGGTGCATGCACGCGCTCACACGTCCATGCCCAGACAAGGGTGATGAGGACAACGTCCAAGGGCAGGGTAAGCCATGGCCACTGGAGGCCGGCATTGAAGTACGCCTCTAGGTACGGTTTCTCCCCCATGTACTCACCATAGAAGATAATCGCGACTTCAAGCGCATAGCAGACAAGGGCCGCCGCCGAAACCTTGATTATCAACTTTATCCGAACACCTCCCACATTCATCCGCACATGTGCGGATGAATGTGGGAACCCGATACCCTGAGGGCCGGATCGGCCGGCCCCGGGAGATCGGAGGACGGCATGTCCGGAAAGAAGAAGAGCGGCTCCGCAAGGGCGGTCCCGAGGGCCTACGGAAGGCTCACGAGGCACGAGCGGGACACGGTCCAGAGGATGCTGGAGCGCAGGGCGTCGTGCAGGGAGATCGCGAGGGAGCTGGGCAGGTCGCCCTCGACGGTGAGCGCCGAGGTGGCGTCGCACAGGTTCGTGACGGCGCCGAAGGCCAGGCGCGGCGAGCGCGTGGACGCCTCCGCCGACCTGTCGGCGGCCTGCCCGCGCCTGGCGGCGTGGCCGCGCTGCTGCAACGGGTGCGGCCGGTACCGCGCGATCGGCTGCAAGCGCCGCCCCCACGTCTTCTACGAGGCCCGGGCCGCGCAGCTGTGCGCCGACTCGGTCCTCGTCTCGTCCAGGCGCGGGATAGACGCCGACGAGCCCGCCGCGGCGGCCAGGCTGGAGGCGATAAGGGACTGCCTGCGCCGGGGGCTGTCGCCCGAGCAGATGGCGGCGCGCAACGGCGGCCCGGTGGACCTGTCGCCGTCGACCATCTACCGCTGGGTCTCGGCGGGCTACGACGGCATGACCAACATGGAGCTCAGGCGCAAGGTCGGCTACAGGCCGAGGAAGCGCGCCGCGGGCCGGGCGGCGACCCGCCACTCCGCCCGCAGGTCGCATGCCGCGTTCCTCGCCCTCGGGGAGGACGCGTGCGCCGCGGCCTGGGAGATGGACACCGTCGAGGGGGCCCGGGAGGACTCCGCCTGCCTGCTCACGCTGCTGCACCGCCCCAGCAGGCTCCAGCTCGCGCTGCCGCTGGAGGAGAAGACCGCCGGGTGCGTCGCGGACGCCCTGGAGGGCGTCCGGGCCATCCTCGGCGCCGACGGGACGCGCCGCGTGTTCCGCGCCGTCCTCACCGACAACGGCGCCGAGTTCTCCGACGAGGCGGCGATCGCGGCGCTGCTCGGCGAGGGGCCGGGCGAGACGAGGCTGTTCTACTGCGACCCCAGGCGCAGCGACCAGAAGGGCGCCTGCGAGCGCAACCACGTCGAGATCAGGAAGCTGCTGCCCAAGGGCGCCGGAATCAGGTTCGACCGGCTCGCCCCGGCCGACCTGGCGCTGGCCATGTCGCACGTGAACTCCGAGCCCCGCGGCGCGCTCGGCTTCGCGACGCCCGCGCGCGCCTTCAGGGCGATGCTCGGGGAGGACGCGGCGGCGCTGCTGGACGCCTACGGCGTGGAGGACGTGCCGCTCGGCGATCTCGACCTGACGCCGGGGCTCATCGAGAGGGCGCGCGCAGAGAGGGGCGATGCCCCGCTGGCCTAGCCTAGGAGAAAAACGGAATAGACGGACCGACCGTCCGGCTGAGTCTGGGAAGAGGTGCCGGGCGGCGGGCGGAGCATGGCCACCGGACCCATCGAAACACATCTCCACCATTCCTTCAACTGGGAAAATGCCGCCCCCGGGGCCCGGATAGGACCTCGGGGGCGTTCGGTTAACTGCGGGAGCGTGCCGTCAGCTCAATGTGTTCGGTTGGGATCGGAAATCAACCGCCGCCGCCGAAACAAGCCAGTCATGACGCGAGGTAAGCGTCCACACCATGAAGCAAACCGAGCACGCCACAATCACCAAAAGCATGAGGGCGACCGTATAGATGAACCACGCCATGTCCATACGAGACGCCTCCCTTACGCTCAAAAATGCACGACATCATCCAAATCTATCCATCCACAATTTCAAGTGCAATGAGAATCAGTAGACGGCCAATGTCGTCGGCAGGGAGGGCGTCTCGCGTCATGACAAATGATGCCCCTACGCCTCGTAAATAACCTTGCCCCCCAAGACGGTTAGCGCCGCCCTCGTCGCAAGGACGTCGGCGGGCTCACACTCGAAGAGGTTGTGATCTAGCACGCATACGTCAGCGATCTTGCCAACAGCAAGCGTGCCGAGCCTGTCATCGATACCCATGGCATAGGCAGAACCATAGGTGTACGCCTTGAGCGCTTGCGCCATCGCAATGCGCTCGGCGGGGAACCATCCCTCAGGATTTGAGCCATCCTCTAGCATACGATACACTGCTCCATAGACCTCTTCCATGGGCTCGATGCCCACAACCGGAAAGTCAGAGCCAAGGTGCACGTTCGCGCCTGAGGCAAGGAGGCTGTGGAGCGGCCAAGAGAGTGCAGCACGCTCTGGGCCAACGGCATCGTCCTTTGCATGATCTGCCATATCGAGAAGCATATGCCATGGCTGCATCGCCGGAGAGACGCCTAACGCAGCATAGCGCGGAAGGTCCTCGGGTTGGATGGTCTCGTTGTGCTCAATGCAGTGACGCAGACCCTTTTTCCCATACTGCTTCTCACCTTCCTCGAAGCAGTTGAGAACAAAACGAATCGATCGATCACCAATGGCGTGAATACGCACGGGATAACCCAACTCACAGGCCCTAAGAATTCCCGCACGAATGCGCTCGGGGTCTTCGGCTGGCTCTCCGCAGGTCGCCGGTGCGTTGGCGTAGGGCTCAAGCATCCAAGCGGTATGGTCAGAACACACGCCGTCGATGAACTCTTTGAAGCCATTCCACTCAATGGTGGTGTCGGGATACGAGTACCTCGCCCTAATCTCATCGAGAGCCATGGTCTCGAGGTCGAACAGGTCGGTATAGGCAAACACGCGGAGAGGAAACTCGCCCTCACGGCTCATCTCAGCAAATATCTCGTAGGGGTTCACAAGGCTCACGAAGGTGGGGTGTACGGCTCCAACCGAAGTGATGCCGAGGCCATTGGCACGCCTTGCTGTCTTGGCAAAGGAACTCTTGGCTTTGTCCAGAGGAGGATTGTAGACACGCGACAGAAAGACCATGGCTGCGTTATTGGAGAAGATGCCCGTCGGCTCACCATCCTCGTAATGCAGTATCCTACCGCCTGAGGGATCGGGGGTATCACGAGTGACACCTGCCATCCTCATGGCAAGCGTGTTGGCACTCGAGGTGTGCATATCAACCTGCTGGAGAAAGACCGGGCGGTCGGAGATATACCTGTCAATCATTTGTGCCGTAGGCATCTCGGGAATCTCCCACTGAAACTGGATAACCTGGACGCCGAGAATCCATCCGTTGTCCGGGTGAACATCCGCAAACGCCATGACGCGTTCCATGCACTGCTCGAAGCTGGTGCAGTCGATAAGGTTGACACAGAAATCAGGATCTGTCGTCATCGAGCCCTGCGCAAAGTGCGTATGGGAGTCGATGAAACCAGGCATGATGAGCTTGTCTCCATAGTCTCGGACATCGGTCGCGGGGCTGACGAATGAATCCAAATGGAGATCATCGCCGCAGGTGAGAATTCTTCCGTCGGCAATTGCCACGCCACCTCCAAATGGCTGGCTACCATCACCAGTGAACACCGCACTGCTCTTGAGAACTAGCTCCGCCTTACCCATGGCTTCCTCCGACTCTATTTGGTGGAATAAGCACCGGTTGATGGCCACGATTGTGCCACCTGCGTGAAAAAAATGATTCCCCGAAGAAGGGTCCTGCATTGTTTGCGCAGGTAGCGATCTGGATTAACTAGGCTTAATCGCCGAGTGGCATGGATTACAGAAGGCGCAGCGTCAGTGTTTAGACAGAAGGCTGGATCACGATATTCAGGTACACATAAAGGCCCCGCACCATGATCGGTGCGGGGCCGTTGTCCAAGCATATGCGTGCCGGAGGCCTACGCCTCGGAGTACATCTGCTTNAGCTTGAGAAGNTGCTGGTAGCGNGCCATGGCGCTTGCCTCGTTCTTCGCAAAGAGCTCGGTGGCGCGCTCGGGGAAGGAGCGGGTGAGGCTGCTGTAACGGGCCTCGTTCATGAGGAACTCCTGATAGCCGCCNGCCGGCTCCTTGGAGTCGAGCGAGAACTTCTTGCCGTCATCGGCCGTCGGATCAAAGCGGAAGCAGTTCCAGTAGCCGCAGTCCACGGCCTTCTTCATCTCGGCCTGGCAGTTCTTCATACCGCCCTTGATGGAGTGCATCTCGCAGGGGCTGTAGCCGATGACCAGTGACGGGCCGTTGTAGGCCTCGGCCTCGGCGATGGCCTTCAGGGTCTGGGCCATGTTGGAGCCCATGGCAACCTGCGCGACGTAGATGTAGCCGTAGCTCATCGCGATCTCGGCGAGGGACTTCTTCTTGATGTCCTTGCCTGCCGCTGCGAACTGGGCGACCTGACCGATGTTGGAGGCCTTGGAAGCCTGGCCACCGGTGTTGGAGTAGACCTCGGTATCAAAGACGAAGACGTTTACGTCGTTGCCGGAGGCGAGGACGTGGTCGAGGCCACCGAAGCCGATGTCATANGCCCANCCNTCGCCGCCGAAGATCCAGAAGGACTTCTTGGTGAGGTAGGCCTTGTCGGCGAGAACGGCCTTGGCAGCATCGGAGCCGTCCGCCTCAAGAGCCGCGACGAGTGTCTCAGCGGTAACCTTGGAGTCGACCGCAGAACCCCTGGCGTCAATCCAGGCATGAGCAGCGGCCTTCAGCTCGTCGGAACCCTTCTCGGCNATNGCNGAGACGGCGGTGACGAGACGGTTCTGCTCGGCCTTGTAGCCGAGTGCAAGACCAAGACCGTGCTCTGCGTTGTCCTCGAAGAGCGAGTTGTTCCACGCGGGACCATGACCGTCGGCATTGACGGTGTAGGGTGCGGTGGCAGCCGGGTTGCCCCAGATGGAGGAGCAGCCGGTNGCGTTGGAGATGAACATNCGGTCACCGAAGAGCTGGGTCACGAGGCGAGCATAGCTGGTCTCGGCGCAGCCGGCGCAGGAGCCGGAGAACTCGAGGAGCGGTTTGTGGAACTGGGAGCCCTTGACGTTGTTGCCCTGGAGCTCCTTCTTCTCGGACACGTTGGCGACGCAGTAGTCAAAGACCTGCTGCTGATCGTGCTCGTCAGCCTGCGGAACCATGGTGAGGGCGTCCTTGGGGCAGGTGCCGGCGCAGACGGAGCAGCCCATGCAGTCGAGGGGGCTCACGGCNATCGTGAACTTGTAGCCGGTGTCCTTCGGGATCTTGACGTCAAGCAGACGGATGTTCTCGGGGGCGTTGGCGGCCTCGTCAGCGGTCAGCGCGAACGGACGAATCGTGGCATGGGGGCACACGAACGCGCACTGGTTGCACTGGATGCACTTGGACTCGTCCCAGTGCGGAACCATGACGGCAACGCCGCGCTTCTCGTAGGCGCTTGCGCCGAGCTCCCACTGGCCATCCACGTAATCCTTGAAGGCGGACACGGGGAGAAGGTCGCCGTCCATGTTGCCGATCGGGTTGAGGAGCTCCTTGACCTGCTTGATGACGGCCGCGCGTCCCTCGAGCGTGAGGGCGCTGGGGGCATCCTCGGCGGTAGCCCAGTCNGCGGGNACGTCNATCTTGGTATAGGCGGTGGCGCCGGCGTCGATGGCCTTGTGGTTGGCGTCGACGATGGACTGGCCCTTCTTCATGTAGGACTTGGTGGCGGCATCCTTCATGTACTGGAGGGCCTCCTCGGCGGGAAGAACCTTTGCCAGCGAGAAGAACGCGGACTGNAGGACGGTGTTGGTGCGCTTGCCCATGCCGACCTTCTCGGCCAGATCAATGGCGTCGATCATGTAGACCTGGATGTCGTTGCTGGCGATATAGCGCTTTGCCTCAGCGTTGAGGTGCTTGGAGAGCTCGTCGAGATCCCACTGGGAGTTGATCAGGAACGTGCCGCCAGGCTTGATGTCCTGAACGATGCGCATGCCCTTGGTGATGTAGCTGGGNTTGTGGCACGCNACGAAGTCNGCCTTGGTGACNTAGTACGGCGANCGAATCGGGGAGTCGCCNAANCGCAGGTGCGAGATCGTGACGCCACCGGTCTTCTTGGAGTCGTACTGGAAGTAAGCCTGAACGTACTTATCGGTGTGGTCGCCGATGATCTTGATCGAGTTCTTGTTGGCGCCAACGGTGCCGTCGCCGCCGAGGCCCCAGAACTTGCACTCGATGGTGCCAGGGGCGGCGGTGTTGGTGTTGTTCTCGCGCGGAAGGGAGAGCTCGGTGACGTCGTCGACGATGCCGATCGTGAACTCGCGCTTAGGGGCACTCTTGGACAGCTCGGCATACACGGCGAAGGCGTCTGCGGGCGTGGTGTCCTTCGAGCCCAGACCATAACGTCCGCCCGTGACGACAAGGTCGGACTTGCCCGTCTCGTAGAGGGCGGTAATGACATCCTGATAGAGAGGCTCACCGATGGAACCGGGCTCCTTGGTACGGTCGAGAACAGCGATCTTCTTGACAGTCGCGGGAAGGGCGGCCACGAAGTCCTNGATCGACCANGGACGATACAGGCGGACCTTCACGAGACCGACCTTCTCGCCATTGGCGTTGAGGCTGTCGATGACCTCCTCGAGGGTATCGCAGAAGGAGCCCATGCAGACGACCACGCGGTCCGCATCTGCGGCGCCATAGTAGTCGAACAGGTGGTAGCTGGTGCCGAGCTTCTCGTTGATCTTGTCCATGTAGTCCTGGACGACCTCGGGAAGCGCGTCATAGGAGGAATTGCAGGCCTCACGGTGCTGGAAGAAGATGTCGCCGTTCTCATGGGAACCACGGGCGTGCGGGTGCTCGGGGTTGAGGGCATGGTCGCGGAACGCCTGGACGGCATCCATGTCNAGCATGTCGGCNAGGTCGTCGAAGTCCCAGGTTGCAACCTTCTGGATTTCGTGGGAGGTGCGGAAGCCGTCGAAGAAGTTCAGGAACGGCACCTTGCCCTCGATGGCGGCGAGNTGNGCCACGGGAGAGAGGTCCATGACCTCCTGCACGTTGCTCTCGGCGAGCATGGCAAAGCCGGTCTGACGGCAGGCCATGACGTCGGAGTGGTCACCAAAGATGTTGAGGGCGTGAGACGCGACCGTACGTGCGGACACGTGGAAGACGCCAGGCAGACCCTCTCCGGCGATCTTGTACATGTTCGGAATCATGAGGAGCAGACCCTGCGATGCCGTATAGGTGGTCGTAAGGGCGCCAGCGCCGAGCGAACCGTGAACGGATCCAGATGCGCCGGCCTCGGACTCCATCTCGACGATGTCGACGGGATTGCCGAAGACGTTCTTCAGACCCTGAGCCGCCCACTGATCAACGTGATCGGCCATGGGGCTAGACGGCGTAATCGGGTAGATGCCCGCAACCTCGGTGTAGGCATAGGAGACCCACGCTGCGGCCTCGTTGCCGTCCATGGACTTAAACTTTCTCGCCATATCCTCTCCTTCAGACACGCGGACCGTCGCTCATCGACGGCTCCACAAATCGTCTCTCAGCCATGCACTCCCTCGAGACGCATGCCCAGACATTTTGATGATACCCCATCGATTCGGGTGGACGGGGCAAGCGGGATGTTATATCAGTCCAAACACAAAGACCGTCCTCAGATGTGCCGAGACGCCCGTGCGTCGGCGGATGCCAGGAGCTTTTCGTAGCCCTGGCGAAAGCGATCCGCGCGGTCGGCGAGGACGTCTGATGCGGGCACCACGCCGTACTCGTCCGAGACGAGAAAGGCCTCGTCATACTCAACGTCACCAGCGATGACCGAGTCGGCGAGACATTCCCTGCGCACGACCGTGAGGCCCACGGTGGACGCGAGGTCCGAGACGAGGGTGTCTGTGCCGGCAGGATGCGCCTCGGGATCGATGCCCCACACGAGGACGTCGCCGCAGACGAGCCAAAGCGTCTCCGGCGCAACGCCCGTCTCGCCAGCCTCGGTACACGACTGGCGAGCACGAGCGGCCAAGGCGGTAACGCTCCTCACCTTGAGCGGCTCATAGGGACCCACGGTCATGGCCGCCCGACCACGCCCGTCCACGATAAGCATGAGAACGCCGTCGGGGTTGTCGTGCGACCCATCGTGCAGGCTCCACTCGATGTGCTGCTTTGCCCAAGCCACGAGTTCGGTAGTGACCTGGACATCGTTGATCCTGCGCTGCCCGAGGGCGCGCAGGTGACGGCCCTCCATGGGGAGAGAGCCCGAGGCAAGGCGCCAGCGGCACACGAGGGATGGCGTCCCGAGCGTGAAGCGCTCCTGCTCCGTGACCTGCTGCATGGCTGCTCCCTCCGTTGGCTGCAAGCGACATCATACCCCGCCGACATACAGACGAGACGGACGGCGGGGCTCGCCACCTCCCCTACTCGGAGCTTAGTGCCGTTTGCCTGCACGCCGCATAGGTAAGCGCGAGATACGCGGCAAACGCTACCAGCACGGCCACCAGCACGGCCGGAAAGCTCACGCANNCCTCGGGCAGNTGGAAGAGCTGCGTGAGAAGCGCGCCCGCGATCGTAAAGCCGACGATGTCGTGCACGATCATCACCACTCCCGGGACGAGAAAGTAGGTTGCCACCTGAGCGAAGAGCGTGCGCGAGAGCTGCTTGTCCCCCGCTCCGAGACGCATGAGCTCGGCATAGCCCTCGCGATTGTCCGTCGCCTCGGAAAGCTGCTGGAGCGCAAGCACCGCGACCGCCGCCACCATGAACGTGATGCCAAAGAACAGAACGATGTACACGCACGCCCCAAAAGACGCCGAGGCCTCGGAGTAGTATTCCGCCGGCATGACCGCAAGCTGCGATAGGGCGGAGTTGCGGATTCCGATGGCCATGCCGAGAGCACACACGCCCACGGCGAGAAGCGCCGCGACGCAGGTGAGAGCAGAGCAGCTCGCCGAGACATGTGCCTCGAGCTGCCGGCTCACAAAGCAGGTGAGTCCGCGAAGATAGACCCCACGCTTCGATCGCAAGACGTTCCCGATGACGGCGGCGAGAGAGCGTAGCACGAGGTAGGAGCCAACGCACACAAGCGCGATCATGGGAACCATGAGCGTGACGAAGAGGTATATCGAGAGACAGATGGCATAGCCAAGTCCCAAGCATATGAGACCTATCACAAAGTCGCGAATCACGGCACCGCGCGAGCGCACGACGGTCGCCTCGGACTCGCGATCTGCATGCATGAGATCGACGAGGTTCGTACGTCCGAGCTCACGTACGGCGCCAAAGGACGAGACGATCAAGATGAGCGCAAAACCGACCGCCGCAAGGGAGATGCCTGCGGGCGACACCACAAAGACCATGCGCCATGGAATGTCGAAGGCCCATGCCGCAAGCGCACCAAAAGCCGGCGAGAGCAGCATGCCCACCCCCACGCCCGCAACAAGGGCCGCCAGCGCCACCATGCCGCACTCGCGCAGGAGCACGCGCGCCACGGCACCGCGCGTGAGGCCCACGAGCATGAGCGTCGCGAGCTCGTGCTTGCGGCGACGNATCAGGAAGCGGTTCGCGTAGCGTGCGAGCAGGCAAAACACCACCACAGAGAAGAATCCCAGCGGGGCGATGTAGCTTGCCGCCCTTGCCATGATTTCAAGACCAGCGGCCGTGGCGGTGCCAGATGACAGCGCGGAAATGGTGTCGGCACATGAAGCGTAGGTATAGAGCAGGCACGCGCAGAACGCAAGGGTTGCAAAATAGACCGAGTAGTCTTTCAGGCTCCGGCGGACGTTACCCACCGCGAGTCGTCTTTCGAGGTTCATCCTGACTGTCCCTTCTGAATTTGACGCTAGAGTCCTCGTCCAATACCTGGAAAAGATACCTGTCACCTTTTCCAGGTTTTTACTCGCGGGCGCGTGACGTATGCGTGGTCACTATGCCGCGCGCCGTAAGGAAGGTGATAACGAAGTACGTTCCGTAGACGGCCACAAAGGCGATGGTCGTGGTGACAATCGCATTTGTCCAACTGCTTGAGCCGAAGAGGCTGACCACTCGAATGAGCTGGTATAGCGCCACGGAGGTATGCGCAAGCGCCACCACGAGCGGAAGCAAGAAGAAGGCGAGCGTCTGCGCCAAGAGCGAGCGCGTCGCCATACTCCGAGGGCAGCCGAGATCGGCCAGTAGTCGATAGCTCGAAATAGCATCGGAAACCGAGGACAGCTGCTGGATGGCGAGGATCGCAGCGCAGGCGATTACGAGAACGAAGCCGATGTAGATGGCCAGATACGCGACGATGGCCGAGCTCATGCGGTTGTTATGCACCCTCTCGGAACGCAGGCCGTAAGAGAAGCCGGAGAGCGCCCCATCGGGATTTGCCTGGTCAGAAAGGATTGAGGTGGCTTTGGAAAAATAGGCGTCCCCCGCCTCGGTTCCCACGGAATAGTTCATATCGACAACGGTGCTCGCGAGCTCCGCTCCTTTTACAAGATCATCCGGAACGACGACGATGTCGAAACTGCTGCCCACGTTTGAGATCGTCGACGAGAGACCCGATCCGGCGCTGTCCGACACGGGACTTAGCGTATGACCACCGACGCTGATTTGGGTTCCCGCGGCCATAACCCCGCTGTCGAAGTTCGTCATCGTTGCGGAATAGCTGGACAGTATCAGATACCCGTCCTCTCCAAGCTGCACAGAATCAAGCCCGTTAAGGGCACAAAGCTTGTTGTAGTCCGACTGCGTCATGAGGTACATGCTCATGCTCGAATAGTCGACCGAGTCGGATGGGTCCTCAATGACGTCGAGGCTGACACCAGAGGCCTCGGAAAGCGCCTGCACGTTCAGATTTCCTCCGCCAACCAGGTCGGAATAGTACACGTTGGCATACGCAAGCTGGCTGGCTATCGACGAGAAGTCTATGCCGGCGTTCTCAAGCACCTGGTTTGCAGGCGTTATCTGCCGTGTATCATCGACACCATTCTCGGCATAGGAAAACACCAGTGACGCATCGTAGGGGCTCGACGTCTTGACGTCCGCGTCCAGACCAGAGCAGATGCCCATGCCACCAGAGACAGCCATGATCGCGAGGAAGAGGATGAACGAGATGACGGCCATGGATACCGAGACGGTATTTACCCTCGAGGAAAGCTGACGCACCGTGAACATGTTAAGGCCGCGATAGTAGGCGCCTCGAAAGGCCCGGCCTATGTGAAAGAGGATTCCCGAGAGGCCATAGAAGAAGACGAGCGTACCNAGGCAGACGATGCCCGTGGTGGTCGAGAAGGTCCCAAGCCCATCAAGGCTGTCAAAGGGAAGACCATCGCGAGTGAGCCGATAGTACGCCCAGGCGATAAGGGCGATACCCACGAGGCCGAACAGGAACGTTGCGGGGAGACTGCGCACCTTGACGCGCTCGTTCTTACGCGACGCACCCATAAGGTCGGCAAGGTCGACCTTCCGAAGCATGTGCAGGTTAAACGCGAGCATGACGAGAAATATGAGGACGAAGCAGCCAAGCGTAAACGCGGCCGCCATTGGTGAGAACTGAAACGCGAAGTTCGTGACCCGATCGCCAAAGAGAGCCGCCGTCACAAAGACGAGCAGCTGCGAAAGCAGAACGCCCGTGAGAAGGCCTATGAGAAATGAGGCGATAGACGCGATGGCGGTCTCGCAGAAGAGCACGACCGACACCTGACCCCGGGTCATACCGAGCAGCTGGTAGAGCCCAAACTCCCGTTTTCTTCTTTTGACCAGGTAGTTGTTCGCATATACCATGAGAAAGCCGAGCACGAAGGCAAGAAACACCGTGACACCGCGCATGAACTCACCAACGACCAGAATTACGGCGCGCGTATCAGTGGAGAGAAAGCTCGCCTGGTCCGAAATGGTGCTGAAGGCGTAGAACACCGCCACGCCGAGCACGAGCGTGATGAAGTAGACGGTGTAGTCACGCGCCGACTTGCGAACGTTGCCGAGGGCAAGCCTAAAGAACATCGTCCTGGCCCCCTCCGATAGTTGCCACGACGCCCATGATCTGGTCGAAGAACACCCGACGTGCAAGGTCGCCCCGGCGCAGCTCGGTAAAGATGCGGCCATCGCGGATGAAGAGCACGCGCTGGCAGTAGCTTGCGGCATAGCTGTCGTGGGTCACCATGAGAATCGTGGTGCCATAGGTCTTGTTGAGGGCGTCGAAGCGCTCGAGGAGGAGCTTGGAGTTCTTGGAGTCAAGCGCGCCGGTGGGCTCGTCCGCAAGGACGAGCGTGGGGTTGGTGACCATGGCGCGACAGGCGGCGATGCGCTGCTTCTGTCCACCCGATATCTGATAGGGGAACTTCTCGAGCACGTCGGCGACCCCAAGCGCGTTGGCGATGCGGCTTGCGCGATCATCGATCTCCGCGGCGGGAACGTGCGCGATGGTGAGCGGCAGGGCGACGTTCTCACGACACGAGAGCGTGTCAAGCAGGTTGGAGTCCTGGAAGATGAAGCCCAGCTGCTCGCGGCGAAACTGTGCGAGCTGCTGCGAGCGCATGTGCGTGATGTCGGTCCCGTCGATGACGACAGAGCCCGAGGTGGGCCGGTCGATCGTGGCGATGCAATTGAGCAACGTGGTCTTGCCGGAGCCGGACGGGCCCATGATGGCAACGTACTCACCGCGGTCGACGTCAAACGAGACGCCTGCAAGTGCGCGGGTGGCGCTGCCGAACTTGCCGCCGTATACCTTCTCGACGTTTGAAACCTGAAGTGCCTTGGTCATGATGTAAGCCTCTCGATTACAGGTCGACTAGCGGGGACAGGCGACGAGAAGCACGAGCTCGGCGGCACCGAGCGTACAGCTGACAAGCAGCGAGGCGACCCTCTCGGCGAAGGTGAGCTCTCCGCGCAGACGGCGGTCGTTGCCCTCCCAGAACCTCTCGGCCTTTGGGTTCATCCTCATGGCGTCCTCCATCCCCCTTGAAACGGTACGCCACCATACTGCGCGGACGTGACGGGGGCTGCCATCGATGCTCCTTACGGCTTGGTGACGCTTTCGTAAGGTTCCGCATCTTGGGGCGAAGAGTGCATCAGATCACCTGGGTGCGGTTGGTGGGAAACGTTAGCTTCACGCGCGTGTAGCTACCCTGCTCGGACTCCATGCACACGCCCACGCCCATCTTGTCGCAGAGCCGCTTCACGAGGTAGAGCCCAAGCCCCGTAGACTTTTTCTGGCCTTCGAGCCGACCGTTCTGGCCCACGAAGCCCTTGTCAAAGACGCGTGGCAGGTCCTCGGCGGGGACGCCCAGGCCGTTGTCCTCCACCGCGAGGTCAACGCACTCGCTCGCGCATCCACGGTTCCTCACCTGCGCCGAGAAGAGCAACCGTGGCGCAGGGCTCCGATACTTCACCGCGTTCTCGATGAGCTGACCCAGCACGAATCCAATCCACTTGGCATCGGCGTACACGGGCACGTCGAGCCCTTTCACCTCCACGCGCACGCTGCCGTCGATAAGGGAGCGGGCATGGGCCTTCACCGCATCGGTAACCACATCGTTGAGTCGTACGTTACGGATGACGTAGTCGCGGTCAAGCGTCGACGAGCGCGCGAAGTAGAGCGCTTGGTCGACATAGCCGTCAATGCGTCCAAGCTCGCGCGCAATGGAGGACGAGGCCTGCCCCGGATTGCAGTCCGCGATGATACGAGCCGCCGCGATGGGCGTCTTGACCTCGTGAACCCAAGCCTCCACGTACTCGCGGTACTCGGCCGCGTCGTCGTGAGCGGCATCTGCCTCAATGCGCCCGGCTCGCGCCACGGTCTCGATGGAGTCCCACGCGATCTCCCCCTCGACAAAGCTCGGATCTTCCATGAGCTCCACCGCGTTAAGCGGCGAGGTGCCATTGCCACTTGTGGCCTCCGACACGCTGCTCCAGAAGCGACGCCTTGGGAGGTAGTCGACGGTTACCCTCAGGACGCCGGCACTCGCGAGCAGGATATCGAGAAGCACGACCACGTCGTGATCCGTTCCCGCGCCCACCATGATCACATTCACGAGGAGAATCGAGAGCAGGGTCACGCATATGGCTGCCGCACGATCTCGAAGATATCGTACAAGTCTCATGGCCCACCTACACCGAGTAGCCAAGGCCACGGTGTGTGACCAGGTAGTCATTTACACCGAGCTTGCCAAGCGTCTGACGCAGCCTGTTGACGTTTACCGTGAGGGTGTTATCGTCCACGAAGGCGTCGGAGTCCCAGAGCTCCACCATGATCGTCTCTCGGGGCACGATCGACCCAGCGCTTCTTATGAGCAGGGCAAGGATGCGCAACTCGTTCTTGGTGAGCTCCACGGTACGCCCGTTGGCCGTCACGGTAGAGCGTGATACGTCAAGCGTGAGACCTTTATGCGAGAGGGCGGCCGCTGACATACCGCCCGCACGTCGAAGAAGCGCCTCGATGCGAACGAGAAGCACATGGCTGCTATAGGGCTTTGCGATAAAGTCGTCGGCACCGAGCGTCATGCACATGACCTCATCGATCTCGCCGGTGCGGCTCGTCACGACGATGATGGGCATGCTCGAGCGGCTGCGCAGCTCGCGGCAGACGACGGTTCCGTCAAGACTGGGTAGGTTGAGGTCGAGAAGCACGAGGTCGGGGTTCGCCTCCAGTGTCGTATCGACCACGTGGTCAAACGACGCTATGGTCACCGCCTCGTGACCATTCATCCCAAGCATTTCCGCGAGGGCCGAGCGGATGGACTCGTCATCCTCGATAATCGCGATTCTCGCCACGCGTGCCTCCTCGTTCAGCAATCCTGACGAAAGCTATTATTGCATGCCCCGTGAAGGGGTTCCATGCGGCATGCGCGGGAAGAGCGCTACGATACGATTCCGCACAAAAGCTCTGAGAAGGGACTCCCGGTGAAGGGTCAACAGGTGGTCGGACGCTTTGCTCCAACCCCGTCGGGTCGTATGCACCTCGGCAACGCCTTCTCATGCCTCATGGCGTGGGTCGCTTCACGAGCCTCGGGCGGTCGAATGATTCTAAGGGTCGAAGACCTAGACCCTCGCGCCCGGGATCGCGAGGCAGTCCGTCTTGTCCTCGATGACCTTACATGGCTTGGGCTCGACTGGGACGAGGGGCCCTACTTCCAGAGTCGTCGCGCGGGCATCTATGCCGAGGCGATCTCGCGACTCGATGCCATGGGTCTCACCTACCCCTGTTTCTGCACCCGCTCCGAGCTTCATGCGGCGACCGCGCCTCACGCCTCCGACGGCACATACGTGTACCAGGGTGCCTGCCGCAACCTCACTGCGGCAGAGGTGGCGCGCCGAACGTTCGAGCGTCCGCCTGCGACGCGCGTTCGCGTACCAGACGAATCCGACCCAGCATCTACGGTTCGGTTCTGCGACCTCGTCCGGGGGCCGCAGGAGGAGAACCTAGCCCGCGAGTGCGGCGACTTTCTCGTGCGACGAAGTGACGGCGTCGTTGCCTACCAGCTCGCCGTCGTGGTCGATGACGGTCTCATGGGGGTGAACCAGGTGGTACGCGGGAGCGATCTTCTGGGGTCCGTCGCACGTCAGACCTACCTCCACGGCCTCCTCGGATACGAAGTGCCGAGCTTCGCCCATGTGCCGCTTCTCGTGACGCCTGACGGCAGGCGCCTCTCAAAGCGCGACCTCGACCTCGACCTAGGTGTCATACGCAAGCGCGAGCAGGGTCCGGAGCGAGTGGTCGGCATTCTCGCCCACACCATCGGGCTTGCCGAGAAGGGCGAGCACATCAGTGCCGACAAGCTCGTGTCGCGCTTTTCGTGGGAGACGCTCGCGGAGCAGCGCGACGACATCGTCGTAGACGGAGAATTTCTTGCGCAGTGAATCGCATCGGTTGTGATAATCCCCTCTTGGGGGTATCATTCTCTGGCACCAACGTTCGGAGAGCTGACCGAGAGGCCGAAGGTGCTCGCCTGCTAAGCGAGTATAGGACTAAATCCTATCTGGGGTTCGAATCCCCAGCTCTCCGCCAGAATGTGCGGCCCGCCGGCATCAGCCGGCGGGCTTTTTTCGTCTCCGAACACCCTTGGTTAACCGCCGTTCGGGACTTTGACAATCGTGTGATTCTCCGCTCACCCTTGACGAGGACGCCTCGACGTGGCATCTTATCTAACTGCACGCGCCGTTACCTCAGCTGGATAGAGGACCTGACTACGAATCAGGGCGTCATAGGTTCGAATCCTATACGGCGCACCACGCTTATGTCTGAGCTCCCTTTTGGGAGCTCTTTTTTTGAAGCTTTTCCTTCTTTGTCTGTGGCTCGACCAGTCATGAGCCGGCGGGACGATACTGCAGAACCTCATCCTTTCCAAGCGTTGCGTAGGTGTATTCCACGCCAGCCGCATCGCAGGCATCCATCAGGTCAATGAGGGCATAATCCTCCCTGGAGAGGCACTCCTCGACCCGCGTGCGCACATCTCCCTGCCAGCGCTCTGCCTTTGCGAGCTTCTGAGCCGCCATCTCTTTCACGCCGATGCGCACGACGTGTCTCTCCTCGCCATATACCAAGAGCGCGGAGGGGCCGGTCACCTCCTCACGTACGAAGAAGCCACCTTGGCCCTCGTTGCCAACGTAAACCTCACGCACGTCACCCGCCTTCTCAAACCGAGCAATCAATCGCACGCCATCATTGTCCATGCCGTCGTCCTCCCCACTCCGTCGGTATCCTGATTCTATGATACCCGCTTGCTCAATATATTAGAACACATGTTCTTATAATTTAGATTTATTTCTCTGCTTTGTATTCTCCAGGTCCTTTAGGGTATCAGGTGAGTATCCACTCACAGAAATTGGAGCTGAGCATGAGCAGGGTAGGCGGTATTGGCGTGGCCTTCTGCGGGGGCGGCTTTCGCTCCTACGCAGAAGTAGCAGCCGTAGAGGACATCGAACGCAACGATATTCACATCGGTGCCGCCGCAGGAACCTCCATGGGTTCTCTCGTAGCCGTTCTTGTGGGCGCGGGCTTCTCTTCGTCGCACATCGCGGAACTTTTGGTCAAAATGGACCAGCGCGTGGTCGATGAGGGCGTCCTCAAAAACATTGGCTTCAAGGCTCTCGGCTTTCTTGGTGGTAGCAATGGTCTCGTAGACTCTACCATCCTCGAGCGCTTTGCCCGCGACACCCTCGAGGAGGCGGGCATCAAGAGCATGGCTGACATGGTCATGCCCGTGGCCTTCCCGGCCTGCGACATCATAAGCGGTGACCTCTGCGTCTTCACCAATGACGANAGNCTCTTCTCNNATACNANCGGCGGCTGGACCTGCATCACCGGAGACCTCGACATCGCCCGATGCATCGCGGCTTCTGCCTCATATCCCCTCGTCATCTCCCCCACCGAGTACCTAGGGCGCACCTTCATGGATGGCGGCTGCCGCATGAACCTCCCCACACCGCTCTTTGACCGTACGCAGGTGGATGCCGTGGTCGGTGTGGGCCTGATCAGACGTGCACAGCCCACGTCGGACCTCTCGCCGATCAGCATAGCCAAGCGCACCATGAGCTGCGGGGCCAACCAGCTCGACCGCATCTATAGCCAGGTGGCGGACATCTACATCAACCTGCCCGTCTCTGGTGATGACGCCTTCCAGGCGGGAACCGGGCAGCAGGTTATCGCCGAGGCGCGCCAGATGATTGCCGACAAGCCCGTCGACTGGTCTCCCGCACGGCCGACCACCTTCGAGATGGTGCGGCGCACCGCTGTCGATGCCTTCTATCACATGGTGAGGACTCACAGCAACTAGCCCGCGCCGTAAGACGCCAAAAGAGGGGTGCGTCATCCCTGCGACGAGATGACGCACCCCTCTCCATGATGCCGACGATCGCTAGTCCTCGGGCCTGATGACCTCCACGCCACCCATGTAGGGGACGAGGGCCTCGGGCACCGTGATGGAGCCGTCTGCGTTCTGATAGTTCTCCATGATGGCGGCCATAGTGCGACCGACGGCAAGGCCAGAACCGTTGAGCGTGTGTACGAGGCGCGTGCCCTTGAACTCCGCGGGATCCTTGTAGCGAATGTTGGCACGGCGCGCCTGGAAGTCCCAGCAGTTGGAGCAGGACGAGATCTCCTTGTAGTTGTTGTAGCTGGGAAGCCAGACCTCGATGTCATAGCACTTGCGCGCCGAAAAGCCGATGTCACCCGTGCAGAGGGTGACCACGTGATAGGGCAGGCCAAGCTTCTGGAGAACGGCCTCGGCCTCGTTTACCATGCTCTCGAGCTGGTTCATGGAATCCTCGGGCTTGGCGAACTTGACCATCTCGACCTTGTCAAACTCGTGCACGCGAATGATACCTCGCGTGTCTCGACCGGCTGAGCCGGCCTCCTCGCGGAAGCACGGTGTGAAGGCGCAGTACCAGAGGGGGAGCTTGGAACCGTCAAGCACCTCGCCGCGGTGAATGTTCGTGAGCATGACCTCGGCCGTGGGGATAAGGTACATGTCGGGGTTCACATGATAGAGGTCCTCGTCGAACTTGGGCAGCTGGCCAGTGCCAAAGAGCGAGTCGCGATTGGTGATGACGGGTGGCCACCACTCCTTAAAGCCGGCCGAGGCGTGCGTGTCGATCATGAAGTTGATGAGCGCGCGCTCCATNCGAGCGCCCATNCCGCCNAGNAGNTAGAAGCGNGCNCCGGCNAGCTTGACGCCACGNTCGAAGTCGATCATTCCCGTGGAGGGGCCAAGGTCCCAGTGGGCGAGAGGTGCGAAATCAAACTCGCGGGGAACGCCCCAGCGGCGCACCTCCGGATTGTCGGAGTCATCCTTGCCGTACGGCACGGTCTCGTCGGGGATGTTGGGAATGGCGGCCACGAGATCGAAGAGCTCCTGCTCCACGGNNCCNCGCTTCTCGTCAAGTTCGGCGATGCGGCTCTTGTTGGCTGCGACCTGGGCCTTGGCAGCCTCCGCCTCGACCGTCTTTCCCTCGCGCATAAGCTGGCCGATGGCCTTGGATGCCGTGTTTCGATCCGCCTGGAGACTCTCGACTTCGGCGATGGCGCCTCGACGCTCTCCGTCAAGCTCAAAGAACCTCTCGCGGTCCCAATGGGCGTTCTGCCTCGATTCNCAGGCCTTGTCCACGAGGTCGGGATTGTCTCTGACGAGCTTGATGTCGAGCATGTCTACTCCTTGGCGCTGAATGGGCCGCGTACGGCCCTGGCTGCTTGTGGTGTTGACGGACTGCGGACCGCCAACGGCTCTCCAAGTATATACTTGTGGCCAGGAAACACGGAACTTGCAGGAAGGTATGCCCATGCAGTCTATCAGCGATTTCTTCACCTGGCTCTTCAACGATCGTACGGGCGTCATCTGCCTCGTGCTCGCCGGAGTCGCGATATGCCTCATCATCTCGTTCGTGCTCGAGCGCAGGATGCGCAAGCAGTACTACAACCACAAGAAGTCGGAGAACGACTGGGACCTGTTTGACAGCGACGACGAATCCGACTCTGACGAGGGCGACGAGTAGCACGTAGACACGTGGATTATCACAAGAAAGGGGTCCTCGGCGATAGTCGAGGGCCCCTTCTAGTTTCATGGTGCGGGCGAAAGGACTTGAACCTTCATGGNGTTGCCCCCATACGGACCTGAACCGTACGCGTCTGCCAATTCCGCCACGCCCGCGTGTGGGAGAAATAGTACCGCATTCCTGCCTTGGTTGACAACAGGATTTCGCATATCAAGCGGCAGATGAGCAATCGCGGTAGAATAGGCCCACCGTCACGGCCGACGAAACACTACCCAAACCGCGCGAGGAGCCGCCGTGAGTGACACCAGACCCACACAGACCGCGCTGCGGCCCGTACCCGATTCGGCGGACGCCAAGCTCCCCGACGAGGTTCTTCTCGGCCGTTACCGCGTGCTCTCACGCTGCGGCCACGGCGGGTTCGGCACGGTCTGCACCTGCTGGGACACCCGGCTGCAGAGACGCGTGGCCATCAAGCGCATGCCCCTCATGCGCAGCACGGACCTGCGCGGCATCTCCACGTCAACCGTGGACGAGGCTCTCGCCGAGGCGCGCACCGCCTGCCTGCTCGCCCATCCCAACATCGTGACCGTCTTCGACTTCGAGATCGACGGCGAGAACGCCTACCTGGTCATGGAGTACGTGGATGGCCTCAATCTCTCGGAGCTTCTCGCACGCGTCGAGGGGGGCGCCCTTACGCACGAGGAGTGCGCGCACATGCTTGCCTCGGTGGGTCAGGCGCTCTCATACGCACACGAGAACGGCGTACTCCATCTTGACATCAAGCCCACTAACATCATGATCGACCGTCAGGGCACGGTGAAGCTGGCGGACTTCGGGATGGCCACGCTTGCCTCCGCGGCGGGGTACGGTGGCGCGCGCGGCGGAACCGTCGGCTACATGTCACCCGAGCAGATCGAGGGCATGCTCGTAGATGAGCGCGCAGACGTCTTCTCTCTCGCCGTGGTGACGTGGCAGGCGCTCACGGGAAAAAGTCCCTTCGCCGCCGCCTCCGCCAGTGAGTCGCTCACCAAGATCTATCACGGGGCCAAACCTCCTCTCTCGAAGGTCGACCCCTCCCTCGCCGGCACCACGGAGAACGCGCTCATGCATGCCGTCGTCGCAGACGCAACCGCCCGCACGTCTTCCGTGGACGACTTCGTCGACGAGGTGCTCCCTGGCCTCGGCAGTACCGAGGAGGGTGCCGATTCGCTTCGCTGCCTCGTCACACAGTCCGAGGATGACAGTCTCGAGGATGAGTCGTGGGAGGTGCGCCACCTACCGCTCCGCGTGAGGTTCCCCTGGATCTTCCAGGCGTTTGACCGTACGATCACCGCACTCGCGACGCTCTGGTTCTGCCACCTCGTACTCCCCGCCATATCGGGTGGGTCCATCGACTTCGTTGTTGTCGGCTCGCTCGTGTGCGCGCTCGCCGCGGCCCTCTGGACGCCGCTCGGCTCTGCCCTCTGCGGGGCCGCCCTTGTATGGGCCGTCGCGGTGACGAACCCGACGAACGCATCGTTTCCTCTCGCTGCGCTCCTGGCGCTCGCCCTCGCTGCATGGTGGGTGTCGTGCGGACACCTCGAGCGCCTCTCGTCGGCTTCGTTGCTCGCCCCCTGCTGCATACCTTGGCCCATATCGAGTACCGCCATCTCTGCGTATGCGCTTGACCCGCTCCCGGCCTTCGCGACCGCCTCGGTTGGCTGGCTGTTCGGAAGCTTCTTCTCCCTTGCGCTGGACACGAGCTTCTCGGCGAATGCCATCGCCTACTACTTCATCGCCCTGATCAAGGCCCCCACCACGTGGCTCCTCGTGATAGGCTGCGGGGTCTCGGCCCTCGTCGCCTCCGCGATCGCCCTGCGCGGAAGCGTGTCTGCGGGCATCGCAGGGCAGGTCGTAGGCCTTTCCATACTTGTGTGCACCTACGTTCTCGCTGCTAGAGTGGAGAATGGCAGTATATGGGTCGCTCCGGATTTGGCCACCGTCGGCGTTGCAGTAGTCTTATGTATGCTTATGTGCATACTGACTGCCCTAAGAGGCCCACTTGACGGGGGCCAGGAAGGCGAGGAGCAGGATGAGCTTTCTTAACGANTTNGAAGACCGCATCGGCTCGGTTTTTGACATGGCGCCACAGGGTTACACCGAGCCCTTCTCCTTCAAAAAGCTCGCAAAGCGCGCTGCAAAGGAGATGGAGCACGAGACGTACGAGATAAACGGCACCGATACGGCGCCCGCTCTCTACACCGTGCTCGTCTCATCGGCAGACGACAGCCTTATGCGTCCGCTCTACAAACAGATTACCGACGAGACGGCTGACTTCGTCGTCTCCGAGGCGCAGCGCAAGGGATACTCCTTCGTTGGCAAGCCGCTTGTTCGCTTCATGGTCGATCCCTCGCTTAAATCCGGCAGGTTCGCGGTCTTCGCCGAGAACATCGACTCCAAGACGCTCACCCGTCTTCGCGAAGAGGAGCGGGCCTTCCTCGGCGGCAACTCGTCCGTGGGTGGCGCAGCAGCCCTCGCCCAGCCGGTAGGCGGCCGGCCGCGACCTCATGCGCGCACCAATGGCGTTGTCCCCGAGGCGACTCCGCTGATGAGTCCCGTGGTGGCCGCCCCGATGCCCGCCGCCACAGGGGACTCGCAGGTCGGCCTCGACATCATCCCCGACGAGTTTGGCGCCGCCGGTATCGTGCCCGTGATTCCGCCCACCTCGTCCTCCACCCCCCTGCCTGTCGTGAACGCGAACGTTGCACCCATGCAGCAGGTGGCGTCGGTACCGTCCGTAGGGGAGATTCCCTCCACCGCGCGTCGCTCGACGCCGCTCGTGAACATGCGCAACGGCTCTCCCGCACAGAATGGCGCCTCCAGCACCGCATCATGCCTGCTCATCGACCGTCAGAGCGGTCGCACCTATACGGGCGTGGCACCGTCGTTCGTAATCGGCCGCGAGCATTCGCAGGCCGACATCGTCCTTCATGACCCCAACGTCTCGCGCCGTCATGCCGAGGTCTCCTTTGATGGCCGCAGCTGGCACATCATCGACCTCCACTCGACCAATGGCACGCTCGTCAACGACATCGACATCGACGAGTGCATCCTCCGTGACGGTGATCTCGTCACCGTCGGGCTCGTGAATCTCGAGTTCAGGGAGAACTAGCATGATCGATCTCGTCCTCTTTGCAGGCCGCATCATCTTGATCGTCGTCCTGTACGTTTTCCTTTTCGCCGCGATGCGCACGGGAATCGGCCTCGTGAAGGGGCAGCGCACCGACTCGGCCATCTGGTCGGTCGACATCGAGAAGGGCACGCGCTCGCTCAGGGGTTTGCACGTGGAGATTCTCGGACCCGTGGTGGTAGGTCGCTCGCCCTCGTCGGACATCGTCGTCGACGAGCCGTACGTCTCGGCCACTCATGCGCGCTTCACCATCCAAGGACCCGCGCTTGTTCTCGAAGACCTCAAATCTACGAACGGAACCATGGTCAATGGCCATCTCATCGACCAGCCCGTCACGCTGAGAGACGGTGACGAGGTCCAGATCGGCGATGCCATCATGCGTGTGGGCCGCCGATGACGACCGATGATCCAAACATCACCGCTTCGCAGGAGCCAACGAATGCTCCCGGACGGGCAGAGATGCCCGTCGAGGGTCGTGCTGGCGCCGACTCCGCGTCGGGAAGCAACGCCTTCATCTCGTGGGGCGTGCGCTCCGACGTAGGTCTCGTACGCAGCCACAACGAAGACTCGTTCCTGCTCCGTACGCCACTTTTCGCTGTATGCGACGGCATGGGCGGTCATGCCGCCGGCGAGGTCGCGAGCTCCATCGCCGTGGAAACCATCGGCGAGAAGGCACCCGCAAACGCCGATGACGCACTTCTCGGCGCGGCCGTGGAATCGGCGAACCTCGCCATCATCGAGGGGGCTGCCGCGGGCAAGGGCAAGCTCGGCATGGGCTGCACGGCATCCGCCATCCTCATCGAGGGCAGCAAGATGGCCGTCGCGCACGTGGGCGACTCTCGCGTGTACCTGCTACGCCATGGCACGCTGGTGCGCGTCACGCACGACCACTCCTATGTGGAGGAACTTGTCGACTCGGGCCAGATAACCGCTGACGAGGCGCGCGTTCACCCATCGCGCTCCGTCATCACGCGTGCCCTCGGCTCTGATCCAGACATGTACGCAGATCACTTCTCGCTCGAGGTCAGCGACGAGGATCGCATCATCGTATGCTCCGACGGCCTTTCGAGCATGATCACCGACGCCGACATCGAGGCGCTCTCCGTCTCGAGCGTAACTCCGCAGCAAGCCGCCGACAACCTCGTGTCGGCCGCACTCACCGCCGGCGGCGCCGACAACGTGACCGTCGTCGTGGTCGACATCTTGAACGATGGCGTGGCAGATGCCGGTCGCCGCCGTGCCATCAGGCACTTCGCCGTGGTTCTCGCCGCCATCGTCGCAACGTTCGTGGTGGTGGGAGGCTGCTTCTATGCCTTCATCCGCAGCGAATGGTATCTCGGCGTCAACGGCGACACCGTGGGCATCTACCAGGGGGTCACCGGGAGCTTCATGGGAATCGANCTNTCCGAGCTCGTAGAGACGACGAGCGTCGAGGTCACCGACCTACCCGGCTCCGTACAGGAGCAGCTCGCGGAAGGAATTCGCGTGGACTCCGAAAGCCAGGCCAGCGAGACCATCAAGGCCTACCGCCAGCAGATTACCGACGAGAAGACCAAGGCCGCCGAGACGGCCGACGAGGTCCGCGACGGCGGCACGAGTTCCGGCGAATCGACCGCCTCGCCAGAGGCGAGCACGGCGGAAGGGGGCGAGTAGCATGGCGAAGACAGCAATCGGACGCCGAAACACCGAGCTCTTCCTCCTGTGCCTGGGCGCCGTCCCTGTCATCTTGCTCTATGCGATGTACATAGTGAACGACAACGTCGCCTTGAGCCTCTCCACTCTCGCCGTACCCATCGGGCTCTTCGTGGCTTTCGCCATGGCGCACGTCGCCATCAGAAGGCTCGCACCTGGTGCCGACCCCGCCATCCTGCCCATTGTGTTCGTGCTCGCGGGCATCGGCATCACCTTTGTGACGCGGCTCGCACCAAACGAGGCAAGTAGCCAGGTCATCTGGCTGTTTCTCTCGGTGGTGGCCATGATCGCCACGCTCTTCTTCGTGCGCAACCTCGATGACCTCGCGCACTACAAGTACACGCTCGGCGTCATTGGCGTCGCGCTCCTGCTCCTCCCCATGCTCATCGGCACAGAGATCTACGGATCCAAGCTGTGGATCTTCATCGGGCCGTTCTCCTTCCAGCCCGGTGAGCTCGCCAAGATACTCATCGTCCTCTTCCTCGCGTTCTACCTCGCGAGCAACCGAGAGGCGCTCTCGACCTCGGCCATCCACTTCGGACCCTTCAGCCTGCCGCGCTTTCGCATGCTGCTCCCGCTGTTCATCATGTGGGGCATCAGCCTGCTGCTCGTGGTCTTCGAACGCGACCTGGGCAGCGCCCTGCTCTTCTTCGTCTTCTTCGTGATCATGCTTTTCGTGGCAACTGGCCGCGTGAGCTACGTGATCATCTCGCTTGGACTGCTCGCTGTGGGCTTTGTGTTCTGCTATCACTTCTTCGGCCACGTGCAGACGCGCGTGGACATCTGGCTCAACCCGTGGAAAGACCCCTCGGGGAGCGGATATCAGATCGTTCAGTCGCTCTACTCGATCGCCGACGGAGGACTCACCGGCACGGGAATCGGCAAGGGGATGCCGACGCTCATCCCCGTCGTCGAGTCGGACTTCATCTTCTCGGCCATCTCCGAGGAGATAGGACTTCTCGGCAGCACGGCCGTCTTGATTCTCTTCATGCTCTTCTGCGTCCGCGGCTTTGCCACGGCGGCCCGCGCAAAGTCGGACTCCTCCGCCTTTGCGGCGGTGGGCCTTACGAGCGTTATCGGCTTTCAGGCGTTCCTCATCGTTGGCGGCGTCACAAAGCTGCTGCCCCTCACAGGCGTCACGCTCCCCTTCATGAGCCAGGGCGGTAGCTCTCTGCTTTCAAGCTTCATAATCGTCGGGCTGCTTCTTCGTGCTGGCGACGAGGGCACCGGTCGCGAGTCTTTGCTCGAGGCGGCACCCGACCTCGGTTCGGCACGCGTGAGCTCCCTCTCTCAGAGCGGCGCGCACGCGGCCGATATCATCCGAGGCAGTCATGCTCGCGGTGGCTTCGAGACGCAGGGCGCCGAATCCGGCATCCTGGGCAGGGTGGCCCTCGGCAAGCGCATAACGGCGCTCATCACCGTATTCGCGATACTCTTTGCCGTTCTCGTCGGCAACCTCACCTACTACATGGAGATCGACGCATCGACCATCCAGAGCATGCCCACGAACAACCACACCATCGCCAAGAGCTCCTACGTGCAGCGCGGTGCAATCATCACCTCTGACGGCGTCACGCTCGCCGAGAGCACCAAGCAGGATGACGGCACGTACGTGAGGTCGTATCCGCAGGGCTCGCTCGCCTCTCACACCGTAGGCTACATGTCCACGCAATACGGCGCGTCGGGCATCGAGCTCACCATGAACGACACGCTCACCGGCCACTCGGACTACTCGAGCTGGAAGAACGCGCTCTACTCGCTTGCCGGCATCCAGACCTCGGGATCCACCGTGGTGCTCACCATCAACTCCCAGATCCAGTCGGCGGCCGAGAAGGCGCTCGAAGGGTACACGGGGGCCATCGTGGTGCTCAACCCCACGACCGGAGCAGTACTTGCCAAGGCGTCGTCGCCCACGTACTCCAATGACCAGCTCTCCGACATCATCTCGTCGGGCACGGGAAGCCAGCTCGTAGACCGCACCACCCAGACGCTCTACTCCCCCGGATCGTCGTTCAAGGTCATAACCCTCTCTGCCGCGCTCGATACGGGCGTCGCAACGCTCGACGACATCTGCGACGCCGAGAGCACCATNACCATNGGCAANGGCACCGTATCCAACTACGGCGACTACGACTACGGGACGCCCACGCTCAAGGAGGCGCTTGCCCTCTCCTCGAACACCGTCTTCGGCCGTCTCGGTGTGCAGGTGGGAGCCAGCAAGCTCGTTGCGTACGCCGATGCCTTTGGCTATGGCACCAGCATCGGTCAGGACTTCTCCACCAAGGTGTCGCTCATGCCCCTTCCCTCCGAGATGACGGACTGGGAGACCGCATGGGCGGCCTGCGGCCAGCCGGTTGGCCAGCACGCCAGTCCCGCCGGCCCACAGACCACCGTCATGCAGAATGCCGTGGTGGCGCAGACCATCGCCAACGATGGCATCGCCATGAACCCCTACGTCGTCGACCACATCCTCTCGCCCGAGGGAACCACCACTTCGACGACCTCGCCCAAGTCGCTCGGCCAGGTCATCTCGTCGACCACCGCCGAGGAGGTCACGCAGGCCATGATCGGCGTCGTCGATCATGGCACGGGCACGCGGGCGCAGATCTCCGGCGTCACCGTNGCNGGNAAGACCGGNACNGCCCAGGTCGAGAACGGCAACATCAACTCGTTCTTCATCGGCTTCGCGCCGGCTGATAACCCCACGCTCGTCATCTCCGTCTGCATCGAGGGACTGGGCGATGACGTCGAGGGGTATGCGGCCGGAGTGGCCGGAGAGGTACTCGCAAGTGCCCTTAACACTCAGGCGCTTGGCGCCGGGACGTAAGGGACAGGCGCGGAGCAGTTTAGGAAGGGATACGTGGCCAGCGGCCACGAGTGGAATCGGAGAAGGAACATGCCAGAGAAGGCTCTTGGGGGAAGATACCAAGTTCANGACAGGATCGGTACGGGCGGCATGGCCACCGTGTATCGAGGTCTCGACGAGGTCCTTGGTCGTGCCGTCGCCATTAAGACGATGCTTCCTCAATACGCTACCGACCCGTCGTTCGCAGCGCGATTCAAGCAGGAGGCGCAGGCTGCGGCGGCACTCCAAAGCCCCTACATCGTCTCGGTCTACGACTGGGGCAAGGANGGNGACACGTACTACATCATCATGGAGTACCTGCGTGGAACCGACCTCAAGAGCGGCATTCGCAAGCACGGCGCGCTCGACTGCAAGAAGGTCGCGCAGATAGGCTCGCAGATCGCGCAGGCACTCTCCGTGGCACACAAGCACGACATCATCCATCGCGACATCAAGCCGCAGAACATCATGGTGCAGCCGGATGGCAACATCAAGGTAATGGACTTCGGCATCGCTCGCGCCAAGAACAGTCACCTCACCACCGACAACTCAGTCCTCGGCACCGCGCACTACGTCTCCCCCGAGCAGACCCAGGGCAAGGAGCTCGGCCCCACGACCGACATCTACTCCCTCGGGATCGTCATGTACGAGGCATCGACCGGTCGCGTCCCCTTCGAGGGCGATGATGCCATCTCCGTGGCGCTCAAGCAGGTCAACGAGCAGCCCGTGCCGCCGTCACAGCTCAATCCCACCATCGATCCGCAGCTCGAGTCAATCATTCTCAAGTGCATGCAGAAGAATCCCGCCGATCGCTTCCAGACAGCCGACGAGCTCTATCGCGTTCTCCGCGACTATCTCGCCGGTCGCATCCAGGCGGTGAACAACGCTACCGCGATGCTCCCCGTTCAGTCCACCAACGTCATCGAGGACGCACGCAGGAGTCCGAACAGCACCTCAACCATGCCGCGCACCAGCCAGCAGCACTANCGTCCCAAGAGNGCGACCGAGCAGGCCGAGGAGGAAGAGGGCGCGCGCAAGGGCAAGCATCGCGCTGGTCTCATCATCGGAATCATCGCCGGCATCGCCGCTCTTGCCGTGGCCGCGTATTTCGTGATCACCATGCTCGGCCAGGGTACGGCCACCTACTCTGTGCCGAACTACCTCGGGCTCAAAGAGGCGGACGCGGTGTCGCAGGTCAACAGCAACAGCCACTTCAAGCTCGACGAGGTCACCTACAGCTACTCGGACAGCGTCGACGAGGGCTACGTCATGGATCAGTCCCCCAACGCCAACCGCCAGATGGCCGACGGTACCGCCATCACGCTCGTGGTGTCCAAGGGCAAGGAGCCCGCCGCGACGGTCACGGTTCCCGACCTCACGAACATGTCACCCTCCGAGGCAGTTGCGGCGCTCACCAAGGTTGGCCTCAACGGTCAGGCCGGTGACTCCGTCTACAGCACCGAAGTCGACAACGGCAAGGTCGCAGAGCAGACTCCCGCAGCCAACAGCACCGCAAAGGCGGGGGACACCGTTACCTACAGCCTCTCAAAGGGCACCGAGATGGTCACCGTTCCGAGCAACCTCTCTGGTTACTCCAAGTCGTACGTCACCGGGCAGCTCGATGGGGTCGGCCTCAAATATACGACCACGACCCAGTCCTCCACCACGTATGACGAGGGACTCGTCATCAGCGTGAGCCCGAGCAGCGGTTCCTCGGTCGCAAAGGGCTCAACGGTTACCATAACGGTATCGAGCGGCCCGGCAACCACGACGGTCCCGAACGTCATTGGTTCCACTGAGGCGAGCGCCCGCTCGCAGCTCAGCAGCTTTACCGTCAAGGTCCAGTACCAGTCGTCATCAAGCTATTCCTCGGGCACCGTCATCGACCAGTCGCCCAGCGGCGGGTCGACCGCCACCAATGGCAGCACCGTCGTTCTCACGGTCTCGAGCGGCTCCGCAGAGAGCAGCGACGCAGGGAGCTCGTCGAAATAACCGCTGCACCAGGGTATTGTTGCCGGCGAGCCGAGGCGAAGGTCTTGGCTCGCCGGCCTTTTGGTGGGGCGGGCGGGTGCTCGGCGCGGACCCCGGGCCCCTGGCCCGCAGGCACCGAAGCCCGACTGGTCGTTGGGCTTCGGTGCCTGCGAAAAATCCGGCTTCGGTACGGGCCTCTGGGGTGCCTGCCTGCGGGTACCCTTGTACGACTATTCGTCGGGCCAGGGTACGGCCAGTTGGGGCCGTACCAAAGTGCCCGCGTACCACAACGCAGCGAACTCTCGCTTAGTCGAGCTGTCTTTCGCTGGCGTGTTCCGTCTCGGATGATACAAGCCAGTCAAGCATCTCCTCGAGATTGTTCTGGACAAAATCCCAGTGATGCGTACCGGGAGCCACACGGAGATCTGCCTGGGCCCCCTCTTCCTCCAACGCATGTCCGAGGCGAAGATTGGACTCCAGCAGATTGTCTTCCTGCCCGACAATAATCTTTACCTGGGGGAACGCTTTCTTTGGGTCATCTATGCCCTTCGCAGTCCTTTCTGCCAGCGCCTTGATGAGCCACCGAGGATTGAGATCACTTTTTCGCGTCTCTTCAATCGGTTCAAATATCAGCATTTCTCCAGCCATGTCGCCCTGTTTGGCAATCCATTCAGCACGTTCCTCATAGATGTGAACTGCAGCCGAAAATGCAGCTATCCTCCCAAAAGTGTCTGGATATTTTAGACCGTTTCTCAGGGCTCCATAACCTCCCATCGAGAATCCGCCGATGAACGTTCGTTCTCGTTGCCGTGCAAGGGGGAAGAGGCTCCTCGTCACCTGAACGAGCTCCTCGCCAACATATGAACCAAAGTCGCCATAGCTGATGCCGTGTGGCCTCGTATCCAACCAGAAGCTATTCTCGCCCTGCGGCATGACCACAGCGAGATTGCGCTCGCATGCCCAGCGCTCAATGCGCGTGTTTGAAACCCATGAATTACAGTTGCCCTGTAGGCCATGCAATAAATAGAGCGTCGGATACGGAGCACGACCTCCCCTGTCGAACGGCAGCACCACACTCACAGAGACGTCACGTTTGAGACACTCTGACTTGAACTCCACGTGCAGCATTGCCATCGCTAACCCCCCCCCCCGAATTACAGCCGCGAATGCATACAAAATGCACTTATATCAAGCTCCGCTCCAGAGCTACATCCTATGAATCTCGTCAGCCATGTCCAGAAGCACTTCCTCAGCCTGCGGCTCCGTGCCAAACAAGTCGAGAAACCCATGGTCGCACCCGCGATAGCATATGAGACGTATCTCCCTACCCAGCTCATAGAGCCTTCGAGAGAAGTACTCTGCGCCTATGCGCAGATAGTCGTACTCCGAGACCGCCACCACCATAGGTGGAAACTCCTCAAGTTGTTTGTCGCTTGCATAGACGACTGAGACCAAAGGGTCCTCATAGGTAGTCTTTCCTTGGATATAGACGCTTTTCTCTGCAGGAATCTCTATGCTCTTGCGAATGCGCTCGATGCGATTCCGAACCAGTTCACGTTCATCCTCTACCACTGGAAACAACTCCCAACTCCAGTCATAAATATCTTGAGTATGGTAGTTGCTGCTATCGCATGCAGGAAAAAGCAAATATGCACGAGCAATAACATGCTCAGAATCCTTGAGGATGCACGAGCAGGTAAGGCTTCCGCCAGCCGAGTCACCGCCGAGCATGATTTTGCTTGTGTCGATGCCCAGCGAGCCAGCGTTGTCATACACCCAGCGAATGCATGCCATGCAGTCATCAACAGCTGCGGGAAAGGGCGCCTCGGGAGCCAGGCGGTAATCTGGAAAGATAACTATGGCACCGCTTACCTCAGCCAGAAATCGCATTTGGTTATGGTAAATACGCTCTGTACCCGACGTGAATCCACCTCCGTGCAGGAAGATATATGCAGGTGTATTCCCTTTTGCCGACAAAGCCTCACGATAAGTAAAGACGTCGATCAGGTGCGTACCATCCACGTCAATGAGCTGCTCGGTCTCAGTAATACCGCCGCTACACAGGTCATAAGTAAACTTGTCGGGGCGCCAACGCTCATTGAGCAGACTATATCCGCTCCGCATACTCGCTCTCTCGGTAAACAGCACGCGCTTTCGCTCCATCGTCGCCTTGACACGCGAATCAAGTACGCATTCGCGATCGTCATCGGGAATGGGCTTCATATTCATTGGCATGCCACCTACATCTTCGACATGCTCCTTTCTTCTTATTGCCTCAACAAGTTCTTTGTCGTATTTTCGATTGTCCATGTCGTCTCCTTGTCCGCATCGCGGACCCGGCCAAGAAAGCTAGGCCGGGTCCGCGAGGAACTATCTCCTGGGAGGCCACCATCGCTGCATCCCATTGTGTGAGGCTAGGCCTTTGCCACGAGAGGCGTCTCGGCGGTACTCAACGTACCTGAGTACTCATCGCTGTTGAGCAAGACAACGACAACCGTGTCGTCAATACCCTCTTTATCAAAGAGCATCTTGTCAAACTTGGCAATTTCTGCGCCAGAGCTAATCTTTTGACCTGTAGAAACGAAGATATTGATACCGTTTCCACCAAGTTTTACGGAGTCGATCCCGATATGGACCATAACCTGGGCGCCGTCATCGGTAGTGATACCAACAGCATGGTTAGTTGCAGCAATCATAGTAACGGTACCAGAGACTGGTGCCTTGATGGAGTTAGACTCAGGTCTCATCCCAAAGCAGGGTCCAAGGGTGCCAGCAGCAAAGGTCTTGTCAAGAATGTCTGCCTGGGGGATAAACTCGCCCCTCCCGGGCATATGAACCTCAAGGTCGCCGTGGGCCGCGGAGGCAGACTGAAGCTTCTCGCCGTTTTCGTCCTCCTCGTCGTAGACCGAGTCATCAAAGCCAAAGGTATAGACGGTCACAAACGCAAGCACGGCCATGATTGCCAGCACGATAAGGGCATTACGCATATTGGTAACATCGTTGCTGGTGCCCAAGAAGAGCAACATGCCGGGAAGAGAGTTTGAGCCATAACCATATGACTTAAGTCCCAGAATACCAGCGGCAAGACCACCGAGCACAGAGGTAACGGCGACCGCGTAGAACGGCTTGACCATCTTGTAGCCNACACCGTAGGTGAAGGGCTCGGAGATGCCACCGATCAGACCAGAGAGTGCTGCCGGAATGGCAACCTGGCGGCAGGTGTTGTTGCGGGTCTTGGTTGCAACAGCNAGTGCGCANAGGCCNGCGGAGAGCGTAAAGCAGTAGAACCAGATGGTGACGACGGTGTCGTAGCCAACCGTTGCGATGGCGTTGGTGGCNAGCGGAATGAGGGCNAGGTGGAAGCCGGCGCAAAGCTGCCCGACGGTAACGGAGAACAGGATAACGGCGGGAACCGCGAGCCATGGAATGTTGGTCTGCAGCCACGTGATGCCGGCAGCAAGACCGTTGGTGATGAAACCGCCAATGGGGCCGGTCACGGCGAGCGTAATTACTGACATCACGACGATGAGTACGAACGGCTTGAGGAAATAGCGAACGACCTCGGGTATCACGCGCCCGAGCCAGTGGTCGATCTTGGACATGACCCACACGGAGAGCACGATCTGGATGACGCCGCCGTTGTAGGTCATGAGGTATACGGGAATTCCGAAGTAGTTGGCAAACGCCTGGCCCTGCCCAGTAAGAGTGCCTACGAGCGTAACCCAGCTGGGATAGAGGAGCGCCGCCGCAAGCAGCATGGCAAGGACGGGTTCGGTCTCGAACTTGCGCGCCGCGGTATATGCGACGAAGACGGGCAGGAAATAGAAGGCCGACTGTGCGAATCCGTTGAGAATGACATAGGTGGTGCTCGTTGAGGTGATTATGCCACAGAGCTGTAGCAGGACAAGAAGGACCGAGATGAATCCGGCGGTGGTGAGGGCCGGAACGACAGGGCTCATGATGCCTGCCATCATGAGAAGGAAGCTTGAGGTCATCTGGCTGATCGACTTCTTGCCCCCCTCTTCTGGTGCTGCGGTACCGTTCGTCTTGCCAACCAGCTTCTGGACCTCGGGAAATAGCTGCTCGACCGCTTGGCCAATGATAACTTGGATCTCAGCGCCATTATCTTCGACACCTAGGACTCCTGATACTTTCTCGAGACCCTTGAGATCAACCTTTTCCTTATCAACAGGATTGATGCGAAGCCTTGTCGCGCAGTGGTTAAGGTAGCCGATGTTCTCCTTGCCCCCAAAGTGCTTGACGATGTTCTCTGCTGTTTCCTGGTAGTTCTTGGGTGCCATGCCGTCCCCCTTTGTCCTTCGCTCTCGGGGTTTGCTTTCACGCAAATTTGAACCCCTCGAGCACGCTGCACGCAAGATAGTCATGGAAGGTACTTTCATCCAAATACTAATCTGTGAAAGGTACTTATATCATGGCGAACGTGAACGGAACTTCTATATAATAAACATCTTATGAAATTTACTTTTGTATACAAAAGACGGATGGCATTACTGAGGAATTGGGCTAGGGCAAATCGACTCTTGAAAATACATATTCCTCATGCATCTTGAGATAAGTACTGGAATCCTTTTTATGCGATGCGACAAGTGCATACAGCACCTCGATTATCGAAAACTCGCACACGCGCGAGTTACCGCGACTGCCGTCGAGGATGTCATCCATGATCGTAGCGAGAAAGACGTAGTCGGATTTCTCGGCGATAGGACCCTTGGCGTTACTGGTTACAAGCACGACCTTGGCACCGTGGTCTCGTGCGGCATTTTGCACCTGCTGAAGCACGCCCGACCAGCCCGAGCGGGAGATGACGAGCAGCACGTCTTCTTGCGTGAGGAGGGCAGCCATGGAAAGCAGTTTCTCATAGTACTGACTCGTAGATGCAAGAATGCCCAATCGTTCGAATTTGTATGCGGCGTCCATGGCGACGCAGGTAGACCTTCCCGCCGCGGCAACCTCCATCATGCGGGCGGAGCAGATGAGGTCTACGGCCTCGGCAAGTTGGCGCCGGTCAAGCGAGTTGATCGATGACGTGATGCCCATCACCTGTGCATCAAGGATCGTTTGGAGCGATCCTTCCAGATCATCCTCGTTGACCTTGCGCTCGAGATGCCCAGAACCTCCGAGAAAGCCTCCATGCAGCTGCATCGACGACTGCACGAGCGACATCTGGAAGGCGTGGTAGTCCTTCTCGCCCAAGCGCTTGACATAACGAGAGACGGTTGGAGCCGAGACGTCGCACTTTCGGGCAAGCTCGGCCTGCGAGAGGCTGACGGCGGAGGATTGGTGCTTGATCAGAAAATCGGTNATNCGCTTCTCGCCTGCCGACATGGATTCAGCGAGAGCGAGTATACGCGTGATGAGACTCTCGCTCGGGTTCTCGCCAAAACCTGATTGAACATCACCCATTGCGTACCTCTCGACGGCTAGAGATGAAAGTGAATTTCAACTTTGAGTATAGCCGCTTTCATAAGGACAACTGATGTGGCCCAGGGAACTTTGACGCGTTGCTAGGTCAGCGCTGGAGAGGTGGAAATGCGCCCTAAAAGCTGGAGACTATGCTTCTCTTCTTCGCGGATACGGGTTCGATGACATGCATATCACGAGACCTCAGCCTCGGACCTTTCCTCCCACCGATGCGGCGTTCGCGACGAAGGGCAATGGGGTGAAAGCTGCCTATGCTTCTAGGTTCCCGCATGTGCAATGGCATGCGGAGGCGCACAAAGGAGGCGGGCTTAGGAGCGGTGACGGCTAGCTCATTGCCTCCTCCCAGGAATGCATGCCCTGGGCTCCGTCCTGCAAATCATTTATTTGGAAGTATATTCCACCTGCCCAGGTGAGGCCGGAGTCGTCTGTGTCCCCTTCGTGATAGGAGACCCACACCTCGGTGCCNGCGGTAGCCTTGTCCACTATCGACTCCCAGCGTGAGGGGCTGCCGGCGTAGCGAAACGTCACCCGGCTCGTGTCACCCCCGCCTGAGGGGGAGAGTGGCACGAGCGTCAGCGTCTCACCTGCGCTGTCGACGGATACGACGGAGCCGCGAACGGTCAACACATGGCAGGGGCCGCTCCTCAGCATGTCGCCCTCTCCCGACGGGTCGTGCTTTCCGCAGCTGACGAAGAGGGCGCCAGCAAGCGTGAGCGCAAGGACGCCAAGAAGAATCCCGCGTACCCTTGCGGCTTTAGCTCGCATAGAGCACGCCCCCGGTATCGGTGAACTTTGTGAAATCACTGCCTGCAAAGAAGAGCTCAACAAGTTGCAAGCCGTCGTTTATGTCATAAGTCGCAAAGCCATGGGGAGATCCGTCGGCGTTGCAATAATTGACCATGCAACCTGCTGGGTTGCCGTCCAGGTCGTAATAGCCGATTGGGTTCGTTGCATGCAGATCCTTGCCTTCGTCAGGCGAGCTGGCAAGTTCGTTTGCCTGATCGAGGGCAACGCTGGCCGCGAATGCAACCTGGTTGTCTGTCCTGGTCTTTCCGAACGCATAGGTTCTTGTCGAGAATCCGGCACAAACTACGATAAGCAGACCCAGCAAAAGCATGGGGAAGCACTTTGCACCATTGCGGTGATTTCGCTTATTCATAGTACCAGTACCAACTCCACAGGAAGAAAGCATAAGACTTAAAGCAGTCTTAGCATGAATGCGCCTCACTGAATCACACAATCGTAAGCGGCAGGGAATGCATGACGAAAGGCGGTGCCCATCAAGCGCAATAAACCCCGTCCTGCGATGCATCCATCGACAAGACGAGACAACAGAGGCGCGACCCACCACGAGGTCGGGGGTGAGGAGGTCAAAACCTATTGGGGTAATACTTGGCGGTATGTCTAGTTCTTGGGGGGGTACTCCCTCCACTTCTCGGGCCTTGAGCGCCCAAGATCCGTGGGTCACATCACACCCAAGACAATCTCAGACAGAAGAAAGCAGGCCAGACGATTTAACCCGTCTGACCTGCGCTTTGTCTGGTGCCCCCGGGCCGATTCGAACGGCCGACACCCGCTTTAGGAGAGCGGTGCTCTATCCCCTGAGCTACGAGGGCGNGNNTTCACATTCTACCATCATGCAGACCTGCGCATGAGACGAACGTGACGTGCTACTTCCGCTCCTTCTCGGCCTTCTTGGCACGCTTGGCAGCCGCGGCCGCGGTGGAACGCTTGGACTCCTCGAGTCGCTCCCTCTCGAAGAGATCGAGAAGCTTCTTGTCGGTCATGCCCTGGACCTTCTTCTCGGCAGCCTTGCGCATGGGGCGACGCTTGANCCAGTCNTAGATNAAGCCGCCGATGATGAAGCCGTACGCGAGCACGAGCGAGCCCACCGAGACAACCCCGGAAAACGTCGTGAGCTCGGTATCTGCGCTGGGGAACACATAGACCATGACCAGGGAGATAATCGTCATGCCAAAGCCTATGCCCAGCAGTATCCACCAGACCTTCTCCGACCTCTTGTACTCAGGGTTGGAGCGCAGCACGAGGTCATATCCACGGTTGCGGAAGTCCTCCTTTTCGCGCTGCTTGCGTCGATCGGCTTTCTTGGCCTCCTTGGACGTGTCGGAGGAACCACCGGCATGTCCGGACGAGGTGGCCGTCTTAGACTTGGAGGCTGCGGACGAAGAAATCGTGCGGACGGACGAGGCCGCCTCGCGAGCAGGCTTTCCGCTCGCCGCAGACTTGCGCCCGATAGATTTTGAGCTTACCGCGACCTTCTCGTCGCTCTCGTCGGCTTCCTTCGTCTTGGGGCTGGAGAGCGATGAGACGTTCTCCTTTGCCTCCTTCTGGGCGCCCTCGAGGGTATCACGCAGGGACATTAGTTCTCCTTCATAGGCTTGAACTCGCTGCCGGTAATAATCTGGAACGCCTCCTGATAGCGGCTGGAGCTGCCATCGACGACCTCCTGCGGAAGGTGGGGCGCCTCGCCCGTCATGTCCCAGTTGGCCGCGAGCCAGTCACGCACGTACTGCTTGTCGTAGCTGGGCTGAACTCTGCCGGGCACATAGCCGTCAGCAGGCCAGAAGCGGCTTGAGTCGGGCGTGAGGCACTCGTCGATGAGGGTGAGCTGACCATCAATGATACCAAACTCGAACTTGGTGTCGGCAATGACGATTCCGCGCGTCGCCGCATACTCGGCCGCGGCCTTGTAGATGGAGAGCGACGCATCGCGCAGCTGTGCGGCGATGTCCTCGCCGACGATCTGGGCGCAGCGCTCGAACGAGATGTTCTCGTCGTGNTCNCCGAGNGCNGCCTTGGTGGACGGCGTNAAGATCGGCTCGGGNAGCTGCGATGCCTCGACGAGACCTCCAGGGAGCTTGATGCCGCACACGGTACCGTCTGCGTCGTAGGTCTTCTTGCCGGAACCGGTGAGGTAGCCGCGGACGATGCACTCGATGGGAATGGTCTGGGCCTTCTTGACGAGCATGGCTCGACCGATGAGATAGTCGGCGTAGCGCTGGTACTCGCTTGGGAAGTCAGAGACGTCCAGCGAGACCATGTGGTTGGGCATNAGGNNGGCAAAGCGGCTGAACCAGAACGCGGAGATACGTGTGAGAATCTCGCCCTTGTGCGGGATCTCGTCAGGCAGGATGAAGTCGAACGCGGAGATACGGTCGGACGCAACCATGAGAAGGCTGTCGCCACAGTCATAGATGTCGCGGACCTTGCCGTGAGAGTCCGGACGAAGCTCGATGTTAGCCAAGATGTGCCTCAACCTTCCTAGATGCCTGCCCATTTGCCCGCAAGCGCAGGCACAACGATTGTAGTGGATACGCGNNCNNNCATATATNCTGNNNTCGCATCGTCACATGCAAACCAGCCTGGTGACTACTTTTCCTGGCGTGGATGCACGATTCCACGACGCCCGCGGTTCTGGGGGATGCGCAGCGTGAACGTGGTGCCCCTGCCAAGCTCGGACTTCACGGCGATGGTGCCGTTGTGACGATCGATAATCTCCTTTGTGATGGAGAGGCCCACGCCGAGGCCCCCGGAGACGCGCTCGCGCGAGACGTCGGAGCGCCAGAACCGCGAGAAGGTCTGCGGGATGTCCTCCTTGGCGATGCCGATGCCGGTATCCTGCACCGACACGATGACGTCTGCGTGGTCTACGCCCACGGAGACCTTCACCCAGCCGTCTTCGTTGGTGTAGCGCATGGCGTTGCTCATGAGGTTGACGATGGCCTCGCGAATCATGTCGGGATCCACGTCGGCGTTGCACTCGCCATGAGGGGTCTCGTCAACAAAGCGCAGGTGCAGCCCACGTTCATGAAAGAGCTGGTGCTGCGAGCTCACGAGACTTCGCACGAGATAGACCATGTCGGTGCGCTCGGTCTTCATCTCCTTGGAGGAGTTCTCCAGCCGAGAGAGGCGCAGCATGGCATCGACCAGGCGAGACAGACGACGGACCTCGGACGCCACGGTCTCGAAGTGCTCGTCATCAGCAGGCAACACGCCGTCCTGCATCGCCTCGACCGTTGCCTGCATGGCCATGAGCGGGGTGCGCAGCTCGTGAGCCACGTCGCTCGTAAGGCGATGCTCGAGCTTTATGTCCTTCTCGAGCGAGGTCGCCATGTCATCGACGGTCTCTCCGAGCTGACCGATCTCGTCGGTGCCGCGCACGTTCGAGCGGGCTGTTAGGTCGCCGTTTCGAAGCTGCGACGCAGTGGACGTGATGCGCAGAATGGGTTTTGTGAGCGAGCGGGATACGAAGTAGCCGATGATGCAGGCGAGAACGACCGCAATGAAGGCAGCTGCGAGGATGGCGCCATACGAGTTCGCACGAAAGGCGGCGTCGGCCTTCGTGAGAAGGGCATCGGAGCCAAAGGCCCAGAGGCGCACCATGCCGACCACGTTTCCATCGTCATCGATCACGTCGGCAGTGACTATCGAATCCGCCGAGGTAGGCACCAGCGAAGAGGTCGAAGTGGAGGTCGAGGTGGTGTCTGTTTCCGCTCCAGAATCGCCCAGATGATGCGCACGCGACCAGGCGTCATCATAGAGGACATCGCCGTCTGCGTTGAGTACCTGAACGCCCACGTCAGAAGATGCCGCCGAGGCAGACGAGGCGTTGGCGAGGACTTCCTGGGTCCAGTCGCCCGCGATGTCGTAGGCTTCGGAGATGGCGTTGGCGGTGGACTGTGCGAGATCCTGCATGTTCTGCCGCGTATAGGCCTTGAACTGGTCCTCCCATACGCAGGCGAGAACAACGACGAGAACGGCTGCTGTCATGACGGCCGTGAGCGCAAACGAGAGCGTCATTCGCGTGGAGTAGGGCCATGACTTCTTAGGGGCGGGCTGTATCGTGTTGAAAGAGCCGCGCGGAGACGCGACGACGTCGGGGGAGCCGTCCTCGTCATTCGCCGTATCGCCAGGCGCATCGTATTGAGCCGTCAAGATCGGCTCCTAGATCTTTTCCGAGGAATCCTCGGTCTTCTCGGGGGCCTCGAANCGATAGCCGACGCCNTGGACGGTGTAGAGCCANCGTGGGTTGCGCGGGTCGTCGCCAAGCTTGGCACGCAGGTTCTTGACGTGCGAGTCGATGGTACGCTCGTAGCCCTCAAAATCGTAGCCGAGGACCTTCTCCACGAGCTCCATGCGCGTGTAGACGCGGCCCGGATAACGCGCGAGGGTGGTAAGCAGCTTGAACTCGGATGCGGTGAGGTCGATCTCCTGCCCCTCCACCATCACCTTGTGACCCGAGATGTCAATCACGAGGTCTCCGAAGTCGAGAACCTCGAGCTGAGGCTCCGTTTCGGTGTGGGCGCGTCGAAGCAGCGCACGGACGCGAGCCACGAGCTCGCGCGGGGAGAAGGGCTTGATGAGATAGTCATCGGCACCGAGCTCAAGACCGATGATGCGNTCCTCGACCTCGCCCTTGGCGGTAAGCATGATGATGGGCACGTTGGATGTCTCGCGAATGGCACGGCACACGCGCTCACCAGATAGCTTGGGGAGCATGAGGTCAAGAATCACGAGGTCAAATGAGTGCTTCTCGAACTCCTCGACGGCGCTCTGACCATCGCCCACCCCGCGCACGATGTAGTTCTCGCGCTCNAGATANGCGGCCACGGCATCGCGGATGGCCTTCTCGTCCTCAACCAGCAGAATCTTTTTTTCGTCCGAAGCCATACAGGCCTCCTTGTAGACGCTTGACGGTCAAATCTACGGCATACATCTAAGATAGTGTACCCCAGGACGCTCTTTATTTGCCGGCGTTCTACAGGTCAAAGGTACGTACGGTAACCGTCGCGGGATATCCCGTGGTNGCATCCTTGACCGTGGAGAAGGTCACGAAGGTGGTGCACTCCCCGTCGCGGGCGGGATACTCCCCGTAGTCAACCGTACGGTCCACCGAGGATATGCCCGTGTAGGTCTGTGCGTCGGTGTCAATAACGAAGTACGATGACCTGCTCTTGATCACGAAGACGCTTCCCTTGCCACAGCCGCCTTCGGAAGGCTCGCGATCGAGCTTTACAAAACCAGCCGACTCGGTTCCGATATAGGTACCCATCTGTCCGAGAAGTCCACCCGAGCTATAGCTCGCCTCCACGGAGACGAGAAAGCGGCCGCCCACGTACGAAGCCCTGAAGGGCTTGACGCTCTTGGGCATGACGAGCTGGTCGACTCTGGTGGAAAGATCGTCGTCAAGCGTATAGGCCGTAATGCCGTAGTACACTCCCTCGTCGGCGTGAACGCGCGGGGAGACCACCACGTACCCGTTGGAGACGGATGGCTTGGTGGCAAATCTGCCAGGCGATTCGACTGCGGCAGTTGCATCCCCGGCACCCGACGTCCAGACGTAGCAATAGGAGTTCTCCGAGGTTTTTGCACCCGAGGTGGAGGGTTGCACCTGCCAGATCACCTTCGCTCCGCTGCAGGCGAAGGGGGCCGGATCGTAGTCAGAGGTGCCCTGCCAGAGCGTCTTGGTCTCGCCCGTGAGCGCACCATCAGAGAAGGATGATGCGTAAAGCCACCAGTCGCGTGTAACGAGATCGAGCTCAAGCCACGCGTAGACCGAATCGGAGCAGCGGGCGTCATAGATGACCGCCGTCGATGAGCTCGTAATGGACTCCGGCACGACCTCGGAGAGCGTACCGGAGGCGAGCGACAGCGCTGAGCCCTTCACCATGGGTGAGGCCGAGGCGCCGGCCGTGGTCACGGGAATCCATGTTCCTTCGCCGGGGTGCAAGACGTTGCCGAGAGGAAGGCTCCACTCGTGAGCGGCAGCGTATGTCGAGTCGACATACGTATAGGAGTCGGTGACGCTGACCGCAGAGTCCTCATCCACGACGACGGGGTCGGAGTCCACGGACTCTTGGGAGGAGTTCGTGCAGCCAGAGAGGATTGAGACCATTGCTGCCGCAGCGGGCACCGAGACGGCGGTCGCCTTGAAGAACCCGCGCCTGGTAATGCCGTGCCGCGCGTTTTCTGTGCGATGAAGCCCCGTCATGGTCGTCTAGCAAGCCCGGGCGGACAATTGGGCTTCGCGCAGGGCGATGGACATCTGGTCCGCGCATGACGTGGGCCGTGGTCCGCAGGTGTTGCCAGCGAGAAGGTCGGCAACGTCATCGACGGGCTTGCCCTTCACGAGCTTGCCTATGGCNCGCAGGTTNCCNTTGCANCCNCCGTCAAANNCCACGNNCTCGATGGTCTTNCCGTCATCGGTNATGTCGAGATGGATGGCCANGGAGCANACGCCCNTCGGCCTGAAGTCATAGTGATACATGTCGCTCCTTTCACGCGAGTGCTCAGAAGGATACCCCGAGCAGGCGGTTCCTAGTCGAAGCTCAGCTCCTGGAGNCGGTCGAAGACCACGTCGATGCGAGACAGGAACGACCAGGGGTCGAAGATGCGATCAAGCTCCTTGACGCCGAGCGTACACGCAGGATCGGCCTCGAGCTTCTCACGGAACGTGGTTCCTGGCTGGCACTGCTGAATCTCGTGCCAGGTCGCCATGGCGTTGGACTGAACGATCTTGTAGGCCTCCTCGCGGGCGATGCCCGTGTCAACGAGGGCGAGCAGGACCTTGGACGAGTAGATGAGCCCCTTGGTCTTGTTGAGGTTGGCCATCATCTGCGCCGGATAGAGAATCAGGCCGTCCACGATGCGGATGAGGCACTGGAACATGTGATCAAGGGCAATGAAGCTGTCGGCCTGGGCGACACGCTCGGCGGACGAGTGCGAGATGTCGCGCTCGTGCCAAAGGGCCACGTCATCGAAGGCGACCTGTGCGTTGGCCTTGACCACGCGCGAGAGGCCGCAGACCTTCTCCACGGTGATGGGGTTACGCTTGTGCGGCATGGCCGAGCTGCCCTTCTGTCCCTTGCGAAACGGCTCCTCGGCCTCGAGCGTNTCGGTNCGCTGGAGGTTGCGNACCTCGGTGGCGATGCGCTCGCACGTGGCTGCCGTCGTAGCGAGGACACCCGCGAGATAGGCATGGTGATCGCGAGAGATGACCTGCGTTGACAGCGGGTCATGCACGAGCCCAAGGTGCTCGCAGACGTACTCCTCGACACGNGGGTCNATGCTCGAGTAGGTGCCCACGGCCCCCGAGATCGAACCGAAGGCCACGTTGTCCCGGGCGTCGCGGAGACGATCGAGGTCGCGCTTGAGTTCCCACGCCCAGCTTCCGAACTTCATGCCAAAGGTCATGGGCTCCGCGTGGATGCCGTGGGTGCGTCCCACGCAGAGGGTGTCTCGCTCCTCGAAGGCACGGCGCTTGCAGGTCTCGCCGAGCTGGCGGCAGTCCTCGATGAGGATGTCGGTCGCTTGGACGAGCTGGTAGCACAAGGCGGTATCGCCGAGGTCTGAGCTGGTCATGCCGTAATGAACCCAGCGGCTGGGCTTGGGATCGCCTTCGGGGACGTCATGGTCGATGTAGGAGCCCATGTTGGTGAGGAAGGAGATGACGTCGTGATTGGTCACGGCCTCGATGGCATCCACCTCGTCTTTGTCAAACGCGGCATGCTCTCGAATCCATCGCGCCTCGTCACGCGTGATGCCACTCTCGCCTATCTCGGCGTGCGCTTCGCACGCGAGGACCTCGATCTCCTGCCAGATGGCGTACTTGTTCTCGAGCGAGAAGATATGGCCCATTTCGGGACGGGTGTAGCGATCGATCATCAGGGGTTCCTTTCGAGGGTGGCGCCGCCTGGCGCAGATGACCAGCACCTTGATTCTAGCGCGGACGCGGGCGAAGCCGTTTGCAGACACATCGTCTGCAAGCATTCTCTAGCGGATTGCCTGCTCGGCAAGTCCCTCATCGACGTCGAGGGCAGCCTTGGCCTCCTTGAGCTGGGCCTCCACGGCCTCTCGTCCGGTTCCGCCATAGGTGTTGCGCGCGTTCGCAATGCCTGCGGGATCGAGGTCCTGGGCGACGTCATCCTCAAAGAGGTCGCTCGCCTCCTTGAACTCCCCGGGCGTAAGATCCTCGAGCCCCTTTCCGTTCTGCTCGCAATAAAGCACGAGCTCGCCCACCACACGGTGCGCATCACGGAAGGGCATGCCCTTCTTGGCGAGGTAGTCGGCAACGTCGGTCGCAGCGGTAAAGCCCCTGCCCGCCTGGGCGAGCATGGCGTCAGCGTTGATGGTCATGGTCTCGAGCATGCCCGAGGCTATCTCCATGCAGTCAGAGAGCGTCTTCGCGGCGTCGAGCGGGCCCTCCTTGCACTCCTGGAGATCCTTGTTGTAGGCAAGGGGAAGCGACTTCATCGTGGTGAGAAGCGCCATGAGGTCTCCGTACACACGTCCGGTCTTACCGCGTGTGAGCTCGGCAAAGTCGGGATTCTTCTTCTGGGGCATGATGCTCGAGCCGGTGGAGTACGCATCGGAGAGCGTGATGAAGCCAAACTCCGTGGTGCTCCAGAGGACGATCTCCTCGCAGAGCCTCGAGAGGTGCATCATGCCCACCGCGCAGGCATACTCAAGATCGAGCAGGTAATCGCGGTCAGAGACGGCGTCAAGCGAGTTGGGGATGGTCTCCGAGAAGCCGAGCAGCTCGCTCGTGCGCTGGCGGTCGAGCGGATACGTGGTACCTGCGAGCGCCGCAGCACCGAGTGGATTGGCGTCGGCGTCGTCATGAGCGGCACGCAAGCGCCCGAAGTCGCGACGAAACATCCAGGAGTAGGCAAGCATGTGGTGCGAGAAGAGCACGGGCTGTGCGTGCTGAAGATGCGTGTAGCCTGGCATCACGACGCCGATGTTCTTCTCGGCAACGCTGACAAGGGTGCGACGCAGGGAGAGGTTGCCCTTCATGAGGTGCGCGCAGAGGTCCTTGGCGAGAAGGCGCATGTCGGTGGCAACCTGGTCGTTACGAGAACGGCCGGTGTGGAGACGGGCGCCAGGGGCACCGATCGCGGCAGTGAGTCTGGACTCCACGGCCATGTGGACGTCCTCGTCGTTGACGTCCCACGCAAAGGTACCGTCCGAAATCTGGCGCGAGATGTCCTCGAGACCGGCATCGATGGCCTTCTGGTCATCTTTGGAGATGATGCCCCGCTCGGCGAGCATTTGGGCGTGCGCGCGCGAACCGCTAATGTCCTGCTGCGCCATGTTCTTGTCGACCTCGAGCGAGGCGCCAAACTCCTGCGTGAACGCATCCACGCCCTTCTCGAACCTACCGCCCCACAGAGCCATGAAAGCGTCCCTTCGCCGAATGTGTGTACAGCTTATCGCATCGACGGCGGGCGCCGCGTAGCGATGGAGGATGCTGGTCAGCCAGTAACGTACATTCTGCGCCTGATATTTGCATCTCCGCAGTTGGCAATCTCTTCTCGACGCAGAATGTGCACTATCAATCCATTAATCAGGTGCGGAGGTGCTCGTGGGCGTCGTCTACAACAAGGTCACGGCCCTTCAGATTATGCGAGCCATGAGGTCCGCAGGAAAACCCATGCAAAAACGAACCGACATCTCTGCTCCCTCCCTTCCTATGTGTAGGCGATGGACGCGGGGCAGGCTTAGTCCCGAACGATTCGGCGGCGAGAAGGACCCGGTCAAGACCTATGTCGCGACACCCAGTGCAGACGAGCGCGTCAGGAACTCGCATGTCAAGAACACCGTCTACGGAACCGGGCTGCCACGAAACTCCCTTGTTGCGCTTGCGGAAGGCTCTGCAATGAGCGGGCCCGAGCTGCTCTTNGTNGAGATGGGANCCNTGATGCCCCCGATNGTCCAAGNGCTTCTNGGCATGGAGCTNTGCGGAACCTTCTCCCGAGATCCCATCGATCCCAGGCTTGGTCCCGTTACCTATGGGATACAGCCCGCGACGACAGTGGAGAAGATCGAAGGGTTTCTGGGCGCTGCAACGAGGCTCCGTGGACACGACCAGGCCAAGCAAGCCCTCGGGGTCATACGGGATAACGCCTGGTCTCCGATGGAGACGGTCATTGCCGCGATGGCCATGGCGCCCATCTCGGAGCTGGGATATGGCATGGGCAGCGTGACGCTCAACCCCCGTTTAGACCAGAGCCCCGCGCTCGTCGAGCTCGGCACACGACAGTCCAGGGTCCCCGATATGCTGTTCGACGGCACCGACGTCGGGTTTAACTACGACGGGAGAGGTCATCTTGACCTCGATGCAATTGTCCGCGCTGCACGGGACGGCGACGACGTATGGCGAGACCTCTCCGGAGTTGTCGAGGGCGTTCGGCACAAATCAATCGACGACCTGCGCCGCGACCGCGAACTTGCTGCCATGGGTTATGTCATCTTGCCCGCAACGAGCGAGGACCTCTTCGTTCCTGGTGCCCTCGACGCGCTCATGCTCGAAGCCATGCTCGCCATCGAACGGTTCTCTCGGGTTGACATGGAGCCGCAACGAGTCGCTCTTAGGAGCGAGGCGTTGCGGAGTCGCAGGCAGCAGCTCGTGTGGTCGCTGCTTCCTTGGGCGGAGGCCGAGGGCTTCGCGCGTGCCGCTGCCGCAGCCGACAGACGGGGATTTGCGACCGCAACGCTTCTGAATGAGACGGACTTCATACTTTGATAGTGCGCACTCTGCGCCGAGCGCTCACGTTTTCGCAGTTGGCAATTTCTTCTCAGCGCCAAGTGCGCACTATCATATTCTAAAGCATATCCAGAGCGAGTGATCGAAGGGGCCGCAGCCCAAAGACCGCGGCCCCACATCGGCTTCGATGCCAGGCGCCCTTACTCGACGGGCTGGAACCCAGAGCCAGGTCCCTGGACGCGCGACCAGGTCTTGGACTGCAGGCCATGGAGGTCGATGAAGCCGCGGGCGGCGGTGTGGTCGAAGGTGTCACCCTCATCATACGTAGCGAGGTTGTAGTCGTAGAGGCTGAAGTCGGAGCGCAGACCGTCGACGAAGAGGCCGCCCTTGCAGAGCTTGATGCGGACCTCGCCGGTCACGAACTTCTGCGTGTAGGCGTTATAGGCGTCGATGGCGTTACGGTTCTGCGAGAACCAGAGGCCACGNTACACGGTNGAGGCCCANTCGACGTCGAGCTTGGCCTTCTGCTTGAGCGTCTCGGCGTCAAGGCAGAGGGTCTCGAGCGACTGGTGTGCCTGGATGATGAGCAGCGCGGCGGGGCATTCGTAGCACTCACGACTCTTGATGCCCACAACGCGGTCCTCGATCATGTCGATGCGGCCAAAGCCATTGCGGCCAGCAATCTGGTTTGCCTCGATGATGAGGTCGAGCAGCTCCATCTTCTTTCCGTTGATGGACGAGGGGACGCCGCCCTCAAAGCCGATAACGACGGTCTCGGGGTCGGCGGGGCAGTCCTCGGGGTTGGAGGTCATCGTCCAGATATCCGCGGGGGGCTCATTCCAGGTGTCTTCGAGGACGCCGCACTCGATGGCGCGACCCCAGAGGTTGTCGTCAATGGAGTAGGGCTTCTTGTGGGTGGTGGGCACGGGCACGCCGTTCTGCTCGGCCCACTCCATCTCGGAGTCNCGNGTNGTGAGGTCCCACACGCGGACGGGAGCGATAAGCTGGATCGTGGGGTCGAGCGCGCGGATGGAGGTCTCAAAGCGCACCTGGTCGTTGCCCTTGCCGGTGCAGCCGTGTGCGATGTACTTTGCGCCATACTTGTGCGCGATCTCAACAAGATGCTTGGAGATGATGGGGCGAGACAAGGCGGAGAGCAGCGGATAGACGCCCTCGTACTTTCCGTTGGCCCAGATNGCCTTGGTCAGNATCTTGTCAGCGTACTCNGCTCGCATGTCNANGGCNTCGGAGGCGATGGCTCCCATGTCGAGCGCCTTCTGCTTGACCCACTCGAGGTCCTTCTCGTCCTGACCGACGTTGCCGCAGATGGCAATGACGTCCATACCCTTCTCGACCTGCAGCCACTTAACGATGACAGACGTGTCGAGACCGCCGGAGTACGCGAGAACTACCTTTTCCTTCTCAGCCATTTTGTTACCTTTCTATTGTTTGGGCCTTGATACCCCTTACACACGCGATACGCACGCGAGCCAGAAAGGCTCACGGGACAATGAGCACCCGACGACGCCGGGTGCCAGGCATAAGTTTCTTGGTGTTGAGGTTATCGACAGACAAGAACCTTGAGCAGCACGCACGGCATCGCGGGGCTGATTCGTCGGTTCTGGCGTCGGAGGGTGGCGATTGCATTGATGTGCATGTCGTTCGTGCCTCCCTCTCTGCTCTCTGNCGCGGGGTCTGTTGATTTTCCAGACTATAGGCCGAGGTCGGCGACGCTCGCGCCACAGCGCGAGGTCCGAATCATTATGGTAACAATCGGCAGACGGTAGAAAAGTCTCACCTGAGATTAACCCAAGCCCAAGGAACGGTTAATCTTGTTGCTCGACCATACAATCAACCGAGGGCAGGAGCCCCGGCACCACCGAAGGGATGCATGGTCATGGATAAGCTCGATAAGGTAGAACTCGTTCGCGATAAGTGTGGCGTCAGCTATGAAGACGCCAAGGCGGCACTGGACGCGAGCAGCGATGACGTGCTCGACGCGATCATCTGGCTTGAGAAGAACGGAAAGGCTCGGAAGCAGACGGCCAGCTATACGACCGGTTCATCATCAGCTGCGAGTTCGGTCTCTCCCGAAATGGCCGCCGCACAGGCCGCCTATCAGGAGTCGAGCAAGAAGAGTCACTTCTCCGAGGACATGGACTCCCTCTGGGATACCATCAAGAGGCTCTTCCGCAAGAGTATCGACTACAAGTTCATCGCAAAGCGCCACGGTGAGGTCGTGCTCAACGTGCCGGTCATCGTTCCCATCATCGGCATCTTTGCTTGGGGCGCCACCATCTGGCTGCTCATCATCGGACTCTTCTTTGGTATGCGCTACCGCATCGACGGCGCAAGTCCCGTTACCGTGGATGTAAACGACGCAATGAACAAGGCTGCCGATGCGGCGGAATCGCTCAAGAACGACGTCTCCAAGAATGACTAAGGTTCTCATCATAGAGGACGAGGAGAAGATCGCCCGTTTCGTCGAACTCGAGCTCAGGCACGAGGGCTACGAAGTGGACAAGGCAGCCGATGGCAGGGCCGGCATCGAGCTGGCCCTCTCCCATGACTACGACCTAATTCTCCTGGACATCCTTCTCCCCCAGCTTAACGGCATGGAGGTCCTCCGCCGTATTCGCAGGGAGTCTTCGACGCCCGTCATCATGCTCACCGCCCGAGACGCCGTGATGGACAAGGTCGCCGGACTTGATGCGGGCGCAGACGACTACATCACCAAGCCGTTCGCCATCGAGGAGCTTCTCGCGCGAATACGCGTTGCGCTCAAGCGTCGCGAGGCGTCCGCAGGCGAGGCCCAGGAGGTGCCGAGCAGGACGGCCGTGGTCAAGGGGGTCTCTCTCGACGTGGACCGACGCGAGGTGACCGTAAACGGGGAGTCCGTCGAGCTCACGAACCGGGAGTTTGAGGTCCTGCGCCTGCTCATGGAGCACGTCGGCGTTGTCATGTCTCGCGAGCGCCTGGCGACGGAGGCCCTCGGCTACGAGTTTGTCGGCGAGACGAACAACGTCGACGTGCATATCGCGCACCTGCGGGCACGGATTGACGACCGCTTCGGAATCAAACTCATCGCCACGGTACGCGGAGTCGGGTATGTCATCCGAGAAGCCTAGCAGGCGATTCGCCTCGACCGCCTGGTCCATCAGCTGGAGCTTCTGGTGGCGCAAGCTTGCTGGCTGGATCTTCTTTGACCTGCTGGCCGTGTGCTGCCTAGCGGTCGCCCTCATCCACGGCTACAACCAGACGCTTCCCGAGGGGACTATCGAGGGCTGGTTTAACCCTGCCCCGGGCGTAAGCGTCGCCGTCACTCCCCCAACCCGCGAGAACGGCCCTGGGGACATGCACTACGTCGTAACGATGGAAAACGGCCAGACGCATGAGTTCTTCTTGGCAAAAGACATCATCGGACTCTGGCCCGTCCTTGCGTGCCTCGGCGCCTTTGAGGTGATCGATCTTCTCGGCATCTGGGGTGACACGCGCCGCATACGGCGAAAGCTCCTCCCCCTCAACGAGCTCGCGCTCCGTGCCGAGAAGCTGGGTGGCACCGAACTTACGGGCTTTGACAAAATCGAAACTCTCGAGCAGGCCGTCGAGCGCGCAAATGTCGACTCCCCGCAGGTGAGCACTGGTGANGAGGACCTCGCAAGCATCGAGATAGCGCTTAACCGACTACTCCGACAGATGCAGGAGGCAAAACTTCAGCAGATGCGCTTTGTCAACGACGCGAGCCATGAGCTGAGAACCCCCATCGCCGTCATCCAGGGGTACGTCAACATGCTTGACCGCTGGGGCAAGTCAGACGAGGCGGTGCTCAACGAGTCCATTGAGGCTCTCAAGTCGGAGAGCGAACACATGCAGGACCTCGTGGAGCAGTTGCTCTTTCTCGCCCGCGGTGACTCCGGTAGAAACACGATGAAAAGAGTCGACGTAAATCTCGCCCAGGTCACAACCGACGTCTGGGAGGAGTCCTTGATGATTGACTCGTCTCACGTCTATGTCCTCGGCTTTGACGAGAGGTGTCGGGATGACGCCAGGTATCTGGTTACCGGAGACGCAACGATGCTCAAGCAGTCGATTCGCATAGTCGTGCAAAACGCCGCCAAGTACTCGCCAGCGGGCACCACAATCACCTTTGGAGTCGAGCAGACCAATGGCGGGGCGGCGTGCTCCGTGACCGACGAGGGCATTGGCATGAGCGCCGAGGCGGCGAGCCATGCCTTCGAGCGATTCTACCGGGCCGACAGCGCGCGCGAGTCGGGCTCGAGCGGGTCGGGGCTCGGACTCTCGATAGCAAAGTGGGTCGTGGANAACCACGGNGGCACCATCGACATCCTNTCNCGGGAGGGCGTGGGCACCCGCGTGACGATCACCGTCCCGCGGTAAGGACTGACTTGGCGGCGATCCGCTCCTTTTTTGTCAGGAACCGACTTCCCTATACCGCAGTGGCAGGCATAACGATGTTTATCATGTAGAGACACTGCAGCAGAGCATAGAAGGCGACGATGCCCACGAATATGACGTTCATCACGTCCTTCGAGGTGCGACCGACAACCCTCTCGATAAGTGGGTAGACAATCCAAACGATTGCCGTAGATATCACGCCAAAGCAAAGCGAGTTCTGCAGGCAGACCTGTCCCATGATGTTGAACGGCAAATCCGAGTAGTCCCAGAGCTGCAGCTGCGCGTTAACCACAAGGCCGAGGAAGAACTCGATTGCTCCGCAGACAAAGGAGTTGAGCAGAAAGCTCAAGACGAAGGGGGTGATGCGGTCATGGATGTGCGCCTGCAGCCAACGACGCGCGGGATACAGGAGCACTACGCACATGACAAAGCCGAAGCCTTCGGTCGGGAACGGATAGAACCATTCCTCCCAGAGGGAATAGTCGCTTGGCGTATATGTCCCCGAAACGATGCCCCAGCGGATGAGCATGCCAAAGCCTGCTTCCATCCAATGCCCGACAAGCGCGAAAATGCAGTAATACATGATAAGGTTGCGCCAGAAGACGAGCTCGTTGGGCTTGGGCAAGGGTGCATCGCGCTTGGGCTCCAGAGAAAACGGGGCGATAAGGACGGCCTTGACTCGGCGCGAGAAGACAAAGTACGCAACGATAGCGAGGTCGGGCACTACGGCGAGCACCAGTGAAGAGAAGTCGGTGGGAGATATCACGGCCAACGTCACGGAGAGGGCGACATTTGCCGCATAGACGACAATGCTGAACCCACGCGCAGCGCGCATCCGGTTGGAGAGAAGCCAGAGGCCTATGACATCAATGATAAGAGATGTCGTTGTGCGTGCCGTCTCCCAATTGTAGGCAATCTCCTGACCTGGTACGAGGCACAGCCCCGCCATCATCAGGAGAAGAGAGATTGCGTAATACACCATGAGCACGCGCATGAACCCCATCTTGTGCGGGTTGGAAAAATCCTTGCCCTTTGCCTTGGTCATGGCGTCTCCCATGCGTCTCCTATCGCCGCATCCAGAAAACTTTCGTCAATTATGTCATAAAATATTGGTCTTGTGCTTCATTTTCAGTCTGTTTTACGCCGCAAAGAACGAGTCGGCAAAAAGAATGCAGGCTGCAGACACTTTTGGCCTGCAGCCTGCATATGCATTAGTGGTGCGCCGTGTGGGGGTCGAACCCACGACCTTGGGATTAAAAGTCCCCTGCTCTACCAACTGAGCTAACGGCACGTTTCGCTCCGCGCAAACGGCGCTATTCTACCACGCGAGCTGGGTCATTCTACTCCCATGCCCATTGACCGTTGACAAAGACGTCGGTCTGCGTGCCGTCGGCGCCAATGCCCACGATGCCCATGTCATCAGTGCCAATCATGAAGTCCACGTGCGTGGCGCTCTGATTGACACCGCGGGCGAGAAGCCCATCCTTATCGAGGTCGATTCCGCCTTCGAGACACTCAGGAAATCCCATGCCCAAAGCGAGGTGGCAGCTCGCATTCTCGTCGTAGAGCGTGTCGTAGAAGAGGATGTCCGACTGGCGGATGGGCGTGTTCTTTGAGATGAGCGCACACTCGCCGAGACGACATGAGTTTTCATCCGTCTCAATGATGTGACGCAGCACCTCGTGACCCTGCTGTGCGTCAAACTCGACCACGCGACCNTCTTCGAAGCGAAGCCANAAGTCACGAATCATNTTGCCATGGTGGATGAGNGGCATNGCNGNGTGCACCACGCCACTGNCCCGCATGCGNTCGGGCGAGGTNAAGACCTCCTCCGTGGGGATGTTGGGAAAGAAGGCCACGCCATCCTGCGTGCGCGCCGCCCCTCCATCCCAGATGTGGGCACTGGTAAGGCCGACCGTAAGGTCAGTCCCGTTTGAGGCCGCATAGTGCAGCGCATCAAAGTGGTGGGAGTTGAGAAAGCGCTTGGCCTTCTCGAACGACGCGTTGTGGGTCTCCCAAGCGCTCTCGGGGTCTTCTCCCGAAGCGCGCGAGGTTTCGAGAATCGCAAGCCAGAGGCGGTAGACGGCCTCCGATGCCGAGAGGTCAGGAAAGACCGGGCAAGCCCAGGCAACCACGGGGACACCCGCGATACACCAGACGTTGCGGCCAAAATCCATGCCGTTTCGAAACGACGTGCACTGGGTGTTGCGAGCAAGAGCGTCCGCCGCTGGCTTGGCCGGATCGACGCCACGGAGGATGTTGGGGTCGGTACCCTCGAGAAAAAGAAACGCCGCACCCTGGTCGGCAAGTGAGTTCAGCTGCTCGACCTTCCACGCCGGGGTGACCTCGAAGAAGCTCGTCTCGACGTTCTCGTAGGTGAGNCGCGTGATGGCATCGTCNGNCCAGATGACCGTCACGTGGCCTGCACCAGCGGCATACGCTGCCGAAACAACCCTACGAGCAAAATCCGCACGCTCCACGGGAGCCGAAAGAACAAGCTCCTGCCCCCGATGGATGGCGCAGCCCTTCCTCACGAGAAGATTGGCGTAGCGGCCGAGCTGGTCAGAGAGCGCCTCGCTGGCAAGGCGACACTCTTCGTCGGTCATCGGGATGTCGGTCATCGTGTTTCCTTTCGCGCGTTCGCAGCTGGGCCGCCGTCGCCCATCCACAAAAAGGGGGTCCCTGNAGACCCCCNAGTTTTCTCTGGAGCGGGCAACGGGATTCGAACCCGCGAATGACGGCTTGGGAAGCCGTTGCCTTACCGCTTGGCGATGCCCGCGNGTGTGTGGATTNTATCACACCNTAAATCNCGATTTGATTGACGTCGTNGANGAGCNGCNTTTCGACGCAATTGCAGCATGCGGCCGAAGCAGGCAATCCAACAATGCCGCGTCAGGCAACGGTCAGATAACCAGGTAATACAGGCCTGCCAGGCGTCAGGTTGCAGCAAGGTCACCCCTCTAGTCTTGTGCTCCCAGCGGCAATCAGAGGAGGTCCGATGACGGGGTTCATGGGGTGCGATGGAAAGGTGGGGCAGGGGGGACCGAGCGGCCGGCGCAGGCGTGACAGCTCCGCCCCTAGGGCACGGCTGCGAGGGGGAGATCCCCTCCTCGGCGGTCGGCCATCGGCACCCGGACATGCGGGGAGAGAGAGCAGCGCCCTGCTCACATGCTACGAACGCTACCCCACAGAGCGCTCCAGAAGACTTCCCTAGCGTGCTCGCGACGGATTCAACCAGAGGAAGGGAGAACGGTATGACGAAGGTGAATCAGGCGTCCGTGCGGCGACGCACTCGGCACGTCGTACGGGCAATCATCTGCATGTTAGCTTGCATAGGCCTCGTCGTCGGGCAGACATTCGGTTGCACGGGAGTACCACTGAGCGTCGTGGCCGTGGCCGAGGAGCCGGCAGCGTCAGTGGCACCGGCTACGCTCGCAGTGACGGGGGAACGCGATTTCACCTCGGTCCATGGTGGTACGTGGATGGGTGTCTCCTCGTCATGGTTTGGTCGCTACTACGCCGACGGCATCGATGACGACGCACACATCGCCTACTGCGTGGACTACTCAAAAAAGGGTGACGCCAACTCGACGAGCTTCTCTAATCCCGTCGCAGCCGATCCTGGCACAAGCTACATTCTTCAGCACGGCTATCCCTACACCACGGTCATTGCGGGGTCTTCGTGGTCGGAGGGTCAGGCTCGTGCCATCACGCAGATTGCCCTCTGGTACTACAACAACGGATATCATTCGCTCGATGAGAACATCAACGCAGAGGACAGATGGGCCTCGCTGCGCCCCGCCGCGTACGCGCTGTACCTGGATGGTAACTCATATGCAAGCAGCGGTGGTGAGGCGACCGGCTACGGAACCATCTACTCACCTACCGACCCGAGCGTTCAGACGATGATGCTCGCCACCAAACCACAGCTTGGAACCATTGTCGTCGAGAAGGCCTCCGACAACGTGGCGGTCACCGCCAGCAACGAGAGCTTCTCTCTCGAGGGCGCCGTTTATGGCCTATGGGGGTCCGACGGAACAGGTACGGGCCTCACCGCCGTCACGGACGCTTCGGGCAGAGCCGTTTTCTCCAACGTTGCCGCGGGCAGCTATCTCGTGCATGAAACCGCTGCGCCAAGGGGCTTCCTCCTCGATACAACCCATGGCTCGCACGGAGCGGCCGCGGACGGCACCTACGACGACGATGGCTGGTACTCCGTCACGGTAACGAGTGATCTCACGTCCACCGCCGAGACGTACGACACGCCTCGAATATCAATAGGGACGTCCGTACGAGATTCGGAAATGAACACGAACTCCTCGCTGGCGGACGAGTCCGTCACCATCATCGACACGGTTTCATATGAGTCGCTCGTTCCTGGGGTTGAGTACGTCGCGTCGGGCGAGCTCCATCTCGTCAACGACGATGGCTCCGACGGCGGTTTGGTCTCCTCGTCTGGCACGTCCTTCACTCCCACAAACGAATCGGGGGTCGTTGAAGTGACGTTCGTAGTTGACGGATCATCGCTGGCAGGACAGGCGGTCGTCGCCTTCGAGACACTCTCACGTGACGGAGTCACCGTGACCACACACGCAGACGTCGCCGACGAAGGCCAGACCGTTTCCTTCCCTAGACTTGGCACGGAGCTTACTGACGATCAGGGGTGTCACGAAGTTTGCAGTAGCGAACCAGTCATACTCGTCGACGTCGTCTCCTATGACAATCTCAAACCAGGCGTCACATACGTCATGACCGGAAGGCTTGTCGATGCTTCCTCTGGCGCCGCGCTCATGAACGAGGACGACGCACCCATCGTTGCCACGGCGGAGTTCGTCCCTACGGAGGCATCCGGCTCGGTTGATGTGCGCTTCGAAGTGCCTGCAGCGCTCGTCGCAGGCCGGCGAGTTGTCGCCTTCGAGACCTGCAGCAGCGACGGAGCAGGCGTAGCCGTCCATGCCGACCTGCAAGACGAGTTCCAGACGGTCAACGTGCCCAAGATCAGCACCGTCGCCCACGATGCCACGACGGGAACAGACACATCCCCCGTCTCAGCCAAGGCCACAATCGTCGATGCCGTATCCTACGAGGGCCTTACCCCTGGCAGTGAGTACGCGCTCGCAGGTGAGCTTCACCTGACTGGTGAGGATGACCCCGACTCTGCCGTTGTTGCCGCTGCAGGGATGAGGTTTGTTCCCGACGGAGCATCGGGTGTCGTAGACATGACCTTTAGCGTCGACACCTCAAGTCTCGGAGGACGATCGGTCGTCGCGTTCGAGACCCTCTCACACGACGGGCGAACGATTGCGGTACATGCAGACGCATCAGACGTAAACCAGACCATCGCCATCGAGAGTCCCGCTCCGCAGGAGACAACCCCCTCGACGGGTGACAGCTCGGCCGTCGGACTCGGCACATTCGCGGTAGTGGGGGTTGCGACAATCCTGGGTGGCATTCTTCCAAGGCTCCGCAAGCGAGGAGGTGCTACTGGGTAAGCTGTGAGCAACAGAGAGAGCCCCGAGAATCGGAGGACATATGAACACCAGCAACCTCGAGCTCTACATCAAGCCAGGGTGCCCCTACTGCGCAAAGGTCTTGCGCTTCATGAGCGAGAACGAAATCGTGCTCTCGCTCCATGACATCACCGACGGCAGCAGCAACCGAGACGACCTCATCAGAATCGGCGGAAAGGTACAGGTCCCCTGCCTCATCATTGATGGAAGCGCCCTCTATGAGTCATCTGACATCGTGGCGTACCTCGCAAAGCTCAGCTAGCGCCATCGTGCAAGGCAGGGGGGGCCATCGCACGCATGGCGATGGCCCCCCTCTTTCGCTGTCACATGACTCGTGAGCTACGAGCGCCTGATTACCTCCGTGACTAGCTCTGCGACCGAGGCCGCCTGATCGGCGTCCACGTTCTCGAGCGTGTCCTCGGCGGTGTGCGAAAGGGCGGGCATGCCAGTATCCTCGATGCCGACGAGCGTAATCGCACGGACAGACTGCCTCATGGCCAGGGTGGCATCAGTGGTTCCCTGGTCATACGCCACCTGAGTCAGAGGGATATGCAGGTCAGAGGCAGTTCCCGAAAGAAGGCGCATGAGTCGGCGGTCGGCGCGTCGCACGTTGAGCAGCCCTTCGCGGTTGAGTGCGGAGAGGTTGCCGGCACCAACGCAGCTGAGGTTGATGAGGAATGCGCCGCGGATGGCCGACCGATGCTTGCCGAGGAAGGCCTTCATGCCCGCATGGTCGATATCGGATGCACCGAGGGCCACGAACCAGATGTCATGCGAGATGAGCTCGTCGTCGGCCATGGAGAGGACAGCTTCACGGAGCTCCTCCTCACCCACGGCGCCTTCCGCGGCTTCTTCGGAAACGTCTTCCCCGTCATCCACCATGCGAAGGCCACTTCTCGTGGCGGCGCCGCCCTTCCAGCCGTTGGGGTCATCATCCCACTCGTCATTGTCGCTGACGCCGTGCTTGTTGCCAAAAATGCGAAAGCGGTGCTTCTTCTCGGCCGGTTCGGAACTCCTGCCCGACGAGGTAATCACAGGAATGTCAGGCACCCCAGTCGCAGGAGACGACACGGGATCCGAGGCGGACGTCGAGCTGCTGCCAGAGGTCTGAATCCTGCGGGCGTTGTTGGTGTTGTTCTGGGCGAGCTTCTGCGCCATGTTATCGCGAGGTGCCTGTGAGGTCGCGATGCGAGTGGCGTCTGGGTCGGTCGCAAACGGATCGACCGTCGCCTCGGATGGGTCGGGAAGGTCAAAGAGGGACGCGCGACGCGCGACGCTGCTGACCTTGGGAGCGTAGGTGGTCTTGCCCCANTCGGGNTCNTCGGGAGCNNNNGGNTTNGGCGNNCGCGNNCNCGTGGTGGGCTGCGTGTCACCTAGGTCATAGGCTTCTTCAGAGTTGTAGAGACCAGTCGCATCCTTGTCGGGAAGGGTTTCGTCGGCAGGATCGTCCATAACCAGCCCAAATCCGGGCACGCCCGCAGGATCGACCCGAGTCTCCTCGGGGCCAGAGACGGTCCCCACATCAATGGGAGCTGTCTCGTCGCCCTCCGGCTCCGCCGTGGCGTACTTCTCTGGCTCATGCGCTGACGTCTCGTCGACGTATTCGATCTCGCAGGCCTCGGGCAAGATTCCGAGAGATTCCACGGTCTCCCTACCGTGTCGCACGCCCAGCACAGGCTCTGGCGTGGGTACCGGGGGGGCAGCCACAAGGGCGGGGGTAACGCGAGGCCTGTGCGTGACGGGAGCCTCGCCGGTGGGGCAAACCTTCTCGAGAACGCCGAGCAGGGCGGCGACGGAGGCCTTGTTGTCGTTGGCACCAAGCGTACAGGGAGAAAAGCGCTCCGCGATGACGCCTATGGCAAGAATGAGCAGCGGTATTGCGGCGATAAGGCCCACCCAGCTGATAACGCGACGAGCGGGAGCAGGGATAAAGACAAGGATCCTGATAAACGCGCAAAAGGCGACAGCGAGGGCGCAGTACGGGCTGTACTTCTTCAACACGGGCACGTAGCGAGCGACGACGGAGCTGTAGAGGAAGCTCTCGTGCGGCGCATCATAGTGCGCAACGATGACGATGGGGCGGTTTCCCTTGGCAGCAAGCTCTCCCGAGGCGGCATGATATGCCACGACGTTCTGAGAGCGTGACGTGGGTCCAAAGCCATTGAGGAGGTCGGTACCCAGGTAGCGGAGAACGAAGACGACCATGGCCACGGCAACAAGCAGCAGGCCGACGATCGTCACGGCGCCAGAACCGACCGCCAAGCAGAATGCGCCGACAAACAGAAGCGCGAGAAAGACCGCAGGGCCGAGCTTGGAGAACGTGCGCGCGTCGAACTCCTCGATCTCGGTGTCAACCTCGTGCTGCTTCATGAGATCCGATATGGTCTGAGCCGCCTGGAGCTCCTCTTGGCTGCCGGCAGGAGAAATGCCTATCTGCTCGTCCAGGTACTCCAGATAGTCGTGTGTCATGGCCATGCTGATACGTCCTTTACTGGGAGTCATAGCGCCTTACACAAACATGGTTCAGAGTATACGTCTTGATTTCGCGCATTGTTATAAAACCGCAGATATATCAAGGCGAGGGGTTGTTCTTTGCTCCGCTTGCGTGTATATACGGCAAGTTTGACGTGGCGCGTAGGTCGGATGGTCTATCGTTCTCTTACCACGCATGGATGCGCCCGGATATCCACGAAGCACGCAAGGAGCCGAGTCATGGACCCCGAACAAGACGAGTTTGCGGAGCTCAACGACGATGACGAGAAGGCGAGAAGGGTTCTCTCCCTCGCCCTTGAGTTCATGAATGCCCGGCAGGCGATAAGCTCGACCCGCATCGCGCAAGACATCTACCCGGGACTCTCCCCCGACTCCTTTCGCAAGGCCTTCCTGCGCGACCGCAAGAGTCTTTGTGACATCGGCATTGCGCTCGTGGGCGAGAAAGGCCCCGGTGAGGATGTCTGCTGGTCTGCCAACAGCGAAACGTCCTTCGCCCAAGGCGCCGACCTTGACGTAAAGGATGCCCTCGTCATGGACATAGCCTGTCAGCCGATTCTCGGAGACCCGGAGTTTCCCCTCAGAGACGAGCTTCGCTTTGCGCTCGCCAAGATCGACACCGCCTTCGGCGACATCACCTACCCCGCCGGATCGCGCGTGCTCCATGACGACAGGGTTGTGTCCGCGCTGCGCTCCTGCGCTCACGCATGCCATGCCGCGCGCATAACCTATACCGACGCCGCCGGCAAGCGCTCCGAACGTCTCGTCGCACCCTATGGCTTCTACGGCATGCGCGGAAGCCTCTACATGGTTGCGCCGCTCGTCGAGGGTGGCTTGGTGGTCGCGGGCTCCGTTCGCGTGTACAACGTCTCGCGCGTAAAAGCAGCGACCGAGGAGCCCGGGACGAGTTTCTCGGTTCCGCAGGATTTCTCGGTGGAGGACTACCGTCGCCTCCCCTTCCAGTTTGGCCCCACGACCTGCGTGGCCACATTCGAGGCACCTGCCAGTTCGATACAGGAGGTAGAGGGGCTCTCGTTTGGACGGGGGCGCTGCGTCACAGACGGGAATGTGGTGGTCTGGACCGTTGACGTGAGCAACGTGGGTGACGCCGCCTCGTGGGCGATTGCGAGCGGGGTCCGCCCCACCGCACCGCGTGAGCTCGTTGATGAGTGGCGAAAAAGGCTCGAGGAGGTGAGCACGCATGTGTGCTAGGCGCGGAGCAGGACGGGTTGGTGGCGTGGAAGAGGCGCGTGAGCTCGTCACCCTTGTCGCCACCCTCAGTGACGAGGGCGCGAAGCTCGATGCCGAGACGATTGCGACAAGGCTTGGAACCACGTCAGACGAGGCCCGAAAGCTCCTCTCTCTCATTCTTACCGCAAGCACGTCTGACGGGGACTACCTTTCGCTTATAGAGAATGACGACGGCACCGAGGTGTCACTCGCCTTCGCCGAAGGCATGCATGGCAAAAGGCTTCGTCTCACGAGCGGAGAAATGCTCGCCATCACCGCCGCCCTCGATCGTCTTGGGGTGCCGGCCGACGACCCCGTGCGCAAGGCAATCGAAAGTTCGCTCTCATCCGCGGGCTTTGACGAGGCGGCGCTTCGCCGAATGCTCGCCCAGACACCCACTAAAAACGACTCCACCGTGCTCAGGGCCTGCGCGAAGGCGCGCTGCGACCATAGCGACCTCGTTTTTACGTATCGCCATGTGGGTGGGTCAGACCATGACGAGCGCCATGTGGCGCCCATTACGGTCAGGCTGGAAGACGATGCCTGGTACCTCGATGGCTTCGATCGCGCACGAGGGGGTCAGCGCACCTTCCGCGTGGACCACATGTCAAACGTCAGCGTCGTCACGCCGGCGGGCGAGGTTGCCGAGAAGGAGATCGCGCCCTCGCGCGAAGTGAGGATAACCTTACGAGACGAGCACTACCTCGCCCTCCTTCATTGGAAGCACCTCGAAGTCATCTCTCGCAAGGACGGCGTGATCAGCGCCCGCATACCGTACTTTGGTGGCATGTGGCTCCCCCGTATGGTCGCCGCCTGCTCCGGAACCGCCTCGACAGACGACCACGAGGTCAATAGCCTCGCGGTGGAGTATGCAAAGGAGCTTCTCGGCTAACTGGGGTGACTTCCCGTGCTAGCCGTTGTGGGAGCTGCGCCACGTCTCTATGTAGCGACCGACGTTTCTGGCGTCGAGCGTTGCGCAGGTGTGCGAAGGCAGGGATTTGATAAACGTCTTTCCGTAGCCCTTCTGCACGAGCCGCGGATCGGCAAGCACGAGCACGCCCGTATCGCTGGCGGTNCGNATGAGCCTNCCNGCCGCCTGCTTGACCTCNATCACGGCATCGGGTAGNGAGTANCGCCACCANGCACGCTCTTCGCGCAGGTCGCGCTCTCGCACCAGGGGGTTATTGGGACTCGCGAAGGGAAGCTTGGGAATGACAACGCAGCGCAGGGTGTCTCCCGTTGCGTCGAAGCCCTCCCAAAACGACTTGAGCGCAAGAAGGGAGAGGGTCTTCTCGGCCATGAACCTCTCTCGTATGCGACGGGCAGAAGAGCCGCGCTCTTGGCACACCACGTCGAGCCCGACCTCGCTCAGCCGCGAGCTTAGGCCCTCGTAGGCACGCTCCATGTCGCGACGGTTGGTAAAGAGCGTGAGNACGGANCCACCCATCGCNACATGNACNTCAAAGAGCAGNTCNTCGAGNGCCTGCGCATANCCGCCNNCNTAGGGNGACGGCAGGTCGCGNGNCACNANGACCGACATGCTCGNGTCAAAGTCNAAGCTGGANTCNAGNCGNANGTCGGNNTGCTCGCCGCTNGGCANNAGGTCGAGCCCNACGGCGTGGTCGAAGTGCGAGAAGTCGTCCCCCACGGCGATGGTCGCGGACGTGAAGATCACGCTTTGCATCTCGGGCAGCCAGCGCTTTGCAAGGTCAACCCCCACATCAATCTTCTCGGCACAGAGCTTCTCCTGGCCGATGCGTCGTTTGGATCGGGAGAGCTGGGCGGAGTAGACATAGGACTTGTCCTCTCCGGCGCATATGAGCCCGATGCCAGCGAGAAGGTCGCTCAGAAAGCGCCCTGACTCCGCGAGGTCCGCGCCCTGCTGCGGCGCGACCTCGTTGAGCTTCTCGACGGCCTCGCTGAGCAGTTTGGTTGCCTCTTCGAGATGGTCAGCGCAGGTATTTCCCGCCTCGGACACCGACGCCCACTCTGGCGTCTGGCGCGCACCCTCATCGATCCAGATGGTCACGTTGTCATAGGCTCCGTCGCCCTTCGCAATGGACCCGAGGTCATGCACGGCATAGAAGAAGTCACCGACGCACACCTGCGCCCTTGCCACGGAGGCGGCCACCTTTGTGAGCAGACGGATGATAAGCTCGGAGCCCTCGAGCGATGATGAGTTGACCATGGTGCCGTGCAGGACGCCGGTCTTCACGCCGCCGAGCATCTCGAAGCCCGCCCTGGACTCCTCGCCAGAAACCTCGACGGCCCACTGGCGGCGTGCCTCCGCCTCGAAGGCGTGCGCCTCGTCGATGACCCAATGCCTCACGGGCGGCAGTATCCTCCCCTCCGCCGTGACGTCACGGAGCAAAAGCGAATGGTTGGTCACCACGACATCGGCACTCGCGGCTCGTCTTCGCGCACCATGAAGGAGACACTCGTTGGGAAAGTACGGGCAGCGGCTGCGAAGGCACTCCCCTGGCGTAGTGGTGAGCATCTGGCGGGGTACGTATCGCCAGCGAATGCCCAGCGCATCGATGTCGCCGTCGGGCGACTGACAGGAAAACGCATAGGTCACCGCAATGGCGGTGAGCATGTCCGCGGACACGGCATTTCCAGATCGTCCATCGGAGGAGACGAGTCCGAGGGGCAGCTCGTCAAACACCGCGCGATCCAAGCGGTGCAGGCAGGGATAGTGATCGTAGCCCTTGAGGCTGTAGAAAGAGAGTCCACCAGGCAATACATGCGCAAGGGCGGGCAGCTCATGCGATACGAGTTGGTCCGTGAGCGCGTTGGTCTTGGTGGCAACACCAACGGTAACGTTGTTTCGCTTGGCAAAGAGCGCCTCTGGCAGGAGGTATGCGATGGACTTTCCCACGCCGGTGCCTGCCTCGATGGCGCGGTGCGTCGAGGTGGAGACCGCATCTCTCACCTGGGTGGCCATGGCCACCTGCTCCGGACGCCGCTCGTACGTGTCATACATGCGCGCCACAGCGCCTCCCGGGAGAAACTCCTCCTCTACCTCCGCGCGAGAGGGCACGTCGAAGGGCATCTGCCTCTCGGCGGCATCGGGCCTCGGAGTGTAGTGGGCCTCGGCAAGCAGGCCATGCCTCGTCGACTTGAGCGAGAAAGGCGTCTTGCCCCCCTCGGCGGCCAAGTGTGCGAGCACGGGCCTAAACGGCCAGTTCACATCGGGGTGCATGTCNGCGAGAAGGCNNAGNAGACCATGGGGAAGNTCNGAGAGGGCNCAGAGGATGANGCGCCACATCCCNCAGAGCGCNTCGACNTCATCNCTGGCTCGGTGNGTCACGGAGTCGCAGCCAAACGCCTCCGCCATGTCAGCGAGACGATGGGACGAGAGGCGCGGGAGAGCCACGCGGGAGAGCGAGAGCGTGTCAATCCAGGCATCGGAGACTCCGTAGCCACCGCGAACCGCCTCGATGAAGGTGCGATCAAACGTGGCGTTGTGCGCGAGAATGGGCATTCCGCCCACAAACTCAGCAAGACCCGCCACCGCGTCCTCCGGACCCGGTGCGTCGGCTACGTCGAGATTCGTGATGCCGGTGAGCCTGACGATGGGTTCGGGAATGGGCGTGCCCGGATGAACGAAGGTCTGATAGCGCGCCGTAACGATACGACCCGAGAGTCGCGCTGCCGATATCTCGATAAGCTTGCAGTCTTTGAAGGAAAGGCCCGTGGTCTCGGTGTCGAGAACCACGACATCGTCCTCGAGCAGCCCGAAGTCCGTGGTCCTCGCCCGATCGGCAAGGGTCAGGTAGTTGCCACGCACGCTCTCCGGCGTTCCCGGCAGCAGAAGAGCCTCGAGCAGGGCCTGACTGTCGTGCCCCTTTGATGGGTCGCTGTTTGTCATGTGCTACCTGCAGTACTCGGCGTGCTCCTCGAGGGCGTACTCGATGAAGCGCGTGCAGAGTTCGGGGAACTCGATGCCACAATTGCGGGCGGAGTCGGGTAGGAGACTGGTCTCGGTCATGCCGGGGATGGTGTTCGTCTCAAGCGCTATGGGTTCGCCCTCCGAGGTGACGATGAAGTCGGTTCGAGATGCGCCGCGGCACCGAAGCGCCCTGTGGGCGCGCTCGGCGAGAACCTGCGCCTTTGCGTAAACGCCCGGTTCAAGCCTTGCGGGAATCACATGATGCATGGAGGATGGCTCATACTTCACCTTAAGATCGTAGAACTCCGCACCCGTCACTATCTCCACGATGGGGAGTGCGTGGGCGTCGTCGTTGCCAATGACGGGAACCGTAATCTCAACGCCCCTGATGCACTCCTCGACGAGCACCGTTCCACCTTCGGCCCCGGCGACTCCGAGGGCACCTGCGAGCTCTCCCCTCTCGTTGACCTGCGTCACGCCAAAGCTCGAGCCGTTTCCAGCCGGCTTGACGAACATGGGGAAGCCAAATTCGGCTACAAGCTCGTCGATTTGATCCTCGGACAACATGTCGCCCGCCGGGATGTCGATACCGCGCGGGCATGGAATGCCTGCGGAGCGGTAGATGGTCTTCGAGACATCCTTCTCGGTCCCAACCGCAGACGCAAGAACCCCGGAGAAGGTGTAGGGCATGTGCAGAATCTCGAGAAGTCCCTGTATGCATCCGTCCTCGCCCCAACGACCGTGCATCGCGACAAACGCCACGTCATAACCGCTCGTCGCAAGTGACTGTACGAAGTCTTCGGAAGCAACATCGAGCAGGTCGACGCCTGAGAAGCCCGCTTCAAGCAGCGCGTCGCGACATGCAGCGGCAGACATCATGGAGATGCCACGTTCGTCTGACCAGCCACCACCGAGGACGGCCACCTTGAGCTGCTTAACCTCTTCCCGCGTCATGAGTGCTCCTCNGTTGAATCGGCTACCTGCGGTAGACTCAGCATGATACGTTTCGAATTGAGAATACTCCACCCAGGAGACTTCATTAGAGCGGGGTGCGCAGATGCAACCAGACAAGAACAATCAGCCTACCAACCCTTCAGCCGGCTCCTTACTCGACATTCGTTCGGTTGACGAGTCGGAGCTCGAGGAGATCATCGCCTCCCTTGGGCAACCACGATTTAGGTCGAAGCAGATCGAAGAGTGGGTCTGGTCGAAGAATGCCTCGTCCTTCGAAGAGATGACCAACATCCCAAAGGCGCTTCGAGAGCAGCTCGCAGCACGTTTTTCTCTTGGGGGGACCGAAGAGGTGACGCGCCAAGTATCCCAGGATGGTAGTCGAAAGTACCTTCTTAGGTTTTCGGACGGCGTCGCCGTTGAGTGTGTGGGCATGCCTACCAAGAACCGACTGGCAGTCTGTGCTTCGACGCAGGCTGGTTGTGCAATGGGTTGCGCTTTTTGTGCAACCGGCTCAGCAGGCCTTACCCGCTCTCTCTCTGCTGCCGAAATCTACGAGCAGGTCATGCACGTACGAGANGACTTCAANANNCGTGTNACCAGCGTGGTGCTGATGGGCCAAGGCGAGCCCTTCGCAAACTACGACGCGACTCTCGAAGCACTCCGCAAGCTCAACTCCTCCGACGGCGCAGGCATCGGCGCACGCCACCTTACCGTCTCAACCTGTGGCATCATCCCCGGAATCGCACGCTTCGCCAAGGAGCCCGAGCAGTTTACCCTTGCCGTCTCACTCCACTCCGCAGTACAAAAGACCCGAGACATCCTCATGCCTGGCGTCAAGCGTTACTCGCTTGTCCACCTCTACGACGCCATGGGTGAGTACGTGCTCAAAACAGGTCGTCGTCCCACCTATGAGTATGCCGTCATCTCTGGCATCAACGACTCAGAGAGTGAGATAACCGCACTTTGTGACTTCTGTCGCGGGACGCTTGCTCACGTCAATCTCATTCAGCTCAACGAGGTTTCTGGCTCAAAGCTTCGTCCGGCTTCACCTGAGAAGGTTCAGGAGTTCGTCTCCAGACTTACACAGGTTGGCGTCGAGTGCACCGTCAGAAACTCCCGTGGGCAGGATATTGACGCAGCCTGCGGCCAACTCCGCCAACGGGCCCTCAGGGCATAGCCCCTATCCTAGTTTTGTTCCGCAAAAAGGGGGAGACTGCTAGCCTTAGCCGTCTCCCCCTTTTTGCGTACATGTGTTCTTGTTTTAGAATCCCAGGTTTTCCCACTGCTTCGCCGTGGCCTGAACGTTAGCGAGTGGCTGATCATCCTCCATGACCTGGCCCTTTGCGGCATCCGCCATCTCAGAGAACTTTTCGTAAGCTCCCTCGATGGTCCGCACTGCTCCCTTAATGCTCTCTTTTGCCTCATCGTTGAGCACATAGGTGTAGGCGACATATGCTCCGCCGCTCATAAGTACCATCAGGACGAGCAGACTCTTAATCTTTCTCATCTGACTGTTCACTCCTCTCCCGAGAGCAAGTCCACAATCTTTGAGAGTTCTTCGTCTGATGCAAACTCAATCTCTATCTTGTTCTTTCCCCGCACCTTTTTGACTTTGACGTTTGTATCAAGTGCGATGCGGAGCTGACGCGCCGCCCTCTTGAAAGACTGGGGGAGGGGCTCCCTCTTTGCTGGTTCTCCTCCTCCGCCAGAAAATAGCGGAGCAAGGCTTTCTGTCTGCCTGACCGAAAGATTCTCTGCGACAACCTTTTCTGCAAGCCTTATTCGTCCCTCATCGCTAGGTACGGCAAGTATCGCCCTGGCGTGACCAGCAGTCAGCCTCCCGTCGCTCATGAGAGTCTGGACCTCTGCGGGGAGATCGAGAAGTCGGAGCTTGTTAGTAATTGCGGAGCGAGACTTTGAGACAAGCTTGGCAAGTTGTTCTTGTGTCAGGTCATCATCTTCAATGAGCTTCTTATAGCCCTGCGCTTCTTCGATTGGATTGAGATCTGCCCTCTGTAGGTTCTCGATAAGTGCAAGTTTGAAAATCTCATCGTCGGATACGTCTCTTACTATGACCGGTATTTCTTGGAGTCCCGCCGCCTTTGCTGCTTGGTATCGTCTTTCTCCTGCAACTATTTCATAGCCACTGCCACTCTTTCTTACAAGAAGGGGCTGCAGCACTCCATTCTGTTTGATTGAATCCGTTAGTTCGGCAAGCTCTCCTACGTCGAAGTTCTTTCGAGGCTGCCCTTTGTTTGGCTTGATTTTTGCGAGGGGGATTGAGGAATCCGGGTTCATAACCCCTATTTCTGCATCCGCCTCGCCCATGAGTGATTCTAGTCCCTTTCCGAGACCGCTCTTCTTAACCACGTCGCGTCACTTCCTTTGCAAGCTTTGCGTATGCAAGAGACCCCTTACTGAGATGGGCATAGATCGACACGGGAAGCCCGTGGCTTGGCGCCTCAGCTATCTTTACGTTTCTTGGTATGTAGGTCTTGAACACTTCTTTGCCAAAATAGTTTTCTACCTCTTCTACAACCTGCTTTGAAAGCGTTGTGCGATTGTCGTACATCGTCATTACCACACCAAAGACACGAAGACCGGGATTTAGCCGCGTTTTGACCATCTTCATTGATTCAATCAGCTTTGTTAGTCCTTCAAGTGCGTAGTATTCGCACTGGATTGGAATAAGGAGTGATTTTGCCGCCACCAAAGCATTCACCGTAAGAAGTCCCAAAGACGGGGGACAGTCTATTAGAACGTAGTCAAACTCGTCTTTAATCGAGTCAACAACCGTTTTTAGGACGTTTTCACGTGCCATTACTGAAACAAGCTCTATTTCTGCGCCTGCCAGCTGTATTGTTGCCGGAACAAGAAAAACGTTTGCTTCGATCGTGTTCTGAATAGTGCTCTCAATAGGTACTTCGTTCATTATTACGTCATAGATGTCGTTCTCGAGATCATCTTTGCTGATTCCATATCCACTTGTTGTGTTTCCCTGTGGATCAAAATCAATGACCAATACCTTCTTGTTTAATTCGCCAAGAGCTGCCGAGAGATTGACCGCTGTCGTCGATTTTCCGACACCGCCTTTTTGGTTAATTATTGCGATTACCTGTGCGTCTTTGTTGGGGTAGCCGCGTTTTACATCTCCGTAGCTCAAGCGATCCTCCAATACGTCCGGGCGTCTTCATTTTTGCTTCGTTCTTCTCTCTATGCTTGGCACAATATCTTAGGAGATTGTTTCACGTGAAACATCGAGAATGCCGATACTCTACCCATATTTGTTGCCCACTGTGCTTTTGCTGACACATTCCTTGGTGCCTTTTCTACTCGTTTCGCAGTAGCTCTGCCGTAGATATAAATTGCCTCGTATGGCCGCGCGCGAACCGTCATAGGCATGACATTAAACCGTACTATGGGTTCTTAAGATTGTTAAGAGGGATGTTGCTACAGGAATCGCCGATGGCAGAAGAACGTCTCTGTACAACTACATGTTTGTTTGCCAATATGCGCTGCTACATTCTCTATTTATGCACCAAGTGGTTGTAGCTTTGCCGTGCCAACCGGTCTCGGGAGACGCACCTTGGAGGAGCCCGTCTTCTCGTATATAAGCATTTCTCTGTGTCCAAGGCTTCTCGGTAGCTCAAATGTTTCACGTGAAACAAAAGACATGCCACAGATGGAGGCCGCTTGAGAAGCCTGCATAATCTCAGCATCATCGGGGTTTCCCTTTGCGATGAGCGCGTAGCCACCGTTGGCAAGAAATGGTTGAGCATACTCGATCAGTACGTTTGTCTTTGCAACCGCGCGCACAACTACACAACCATAAGAGCCAACCATGCTTTTGTCCAGCTCTTCTGCACGCATCTTTTTTGCCTGGAGCTGATCACGGAGCTCAAGTGAGGCAATGAAGTCATTGACCGCATCGACCTTCTTGCCAACCGAGTCGATAAGCAAACCTTGGTACCCAGTCATGATTCCAATGGGGATGCCTGGATAACCAGCTCCGGTTCCAATGTCCACGAAGGCTGCGATGGGAGCTCTTTCAAAGACGTGACAGCAAAGAGGGATAAGTGAGTCAAGAATATGAAGAACCAGGGCATCTTCAGCATTCACAATGCGCGTAAGGTTGACGACCTTGTTCCTCTCAATTACAAGCGACAGATGCCTAATAAGCAGTTGAATCTGGTGAGGCGTTGCGTCGACCCCATAGCCATGCAGAATTGTGGGAAGCACCACGCACAGATGATTTTCAAGATCGTTTTCCATACGGTCCTCCTGCCTATTCCTTCTGGTTCAGAAGGAATTGTCATTCATAAAGAAGGAGGGCGCACGCACGCCCTCCAGTTCACACGAAATATGTTTTGGGGGATGCGCTACTTCACCGCAGTAACAATTACCTTGCGATTAGGCTCCTCGCCCTCGGAGAACGTAACAACACCAGGATCATCTACTAGAGCGAGATGGACGAGCCGGCGCTCATATGCATTCATGGGAGGAAGCACCACACGTCCTCCCTGGTGCTTGGCACGCTCCGCAGCAGCATGTGCCACTGATTGGAGCTTGGTCTTACGACGGCTCTTATAGCTCTCGATGTCAACAACAATCGGGTAGTGAAACTTGGTGCGACTGCTCATCAAAGAGGAGAGGACCATCTGGAGCGCATCGAGGGTCCGCCCATGACGTCCAATAAGGACGGCAAGGTCTCCACCGTTAATGTCGAGGATAAGTTCGCCCTCATCGCCGTCATACTCGTCGACCGTACAGTGCGTCTCGCCGAAGAGTGCGAGGATGGCCTTGAGGAACGTGACTGCCTGATCGGCAACCTTGTCCGTCTCTTCATCAGTTAGAGCGATGCCAGCTTCATAATGCTCCCGAATGGAAGCGAAATCGTCGGCAGAGTCTATAGCGGTGGTCTGCTCATCAAGTACCTCTGGCTCAGAGTCAGCAGGAACCATGTCCTCCATACCAACCTCCCGCATAAAATAACGATAGGCAATAACATTATGCTATTGCCTATCTACGTGTTTTCTTCTATCTAACCCTTCTTATGGGGCCGAGGCTTTTTCTCCTTGCGGATGACATCGACCTCTACGGGCTGGCTGCTCATGCGAAGCTCACCCTCGGCCTTGGCCTTGTCGATGATCTTCTGTGTGATGAGNTTCTGCTGCACGACCTGCCAGATGGCGGAGGCATCGTAGTAGAGAAGGACGGCGGACGGTACGGACCAACCAAACCAGAGCATCATGACGGCCATTACGGCACCCATCGTCATGGACTGCGTCTTCTGCTCACTGCTCTGGTTGACGGAGTTCATCATCATTGGGATGAACGTGAGGATGCCGAAGGCAACGTCAAAGAGAATGTAGGGTAGCGCTCCTGCCCATCCGGCAGAGGCGACCATGTCAGCCACCGAACTCGAGATAGACGGAAGGATGCTATAGAAGTGAGCGTCGGCAGGGACGTTCCTTGCAACCGTAAAGAGTGCAAAGAAGATGGGCATCTGGAGAAAGATGGGGAGACACCCGGCAATGGGATTGAACTTGAGATTTGCATAGATCTTCTGCATCTCTTCGCTCTGCTTTGCAGGATCATCAGCATACTTTGCCTGAACCTCCTGGATCTTCGGCTGAGCGACCTGCATGCGAGCGGTGGAGGCCGTCTGCTTGTTCATCAAAGGAACGAGGCAGACTCGGATGATAATCGTGAGAATGATGACCGCAAGTCCCCAGTCACCACAAAAGCCCTCGATGCCCGCAAGCACCTGGGTCATGAAACTAATGAACCAGTCCCACATTGTTCCTCCGTCATCGTCCGCTAGGGAACGGGGTCGTAGCCACCTTTGTGAAAGGGGTGACACCTCAGAATCCTACGAATGGCTAGAATACCGCCCTTGCCTAGGCCGTATTTTGCAATTGCCTGTCTCGCGTACTCGGAACAGGTCGGTGTGTAGATGCATGTGACAGGGAAGAGTGGTGAGATGTACTGCTGATAAAACCGGATTGCAGCAGTGGCACCTCGCGCCAGCACCGATTCCCGTTTGTTGTCCATCTCAGACGCCTGCCCTGTCGAGCATCCTCCTCAGTGCCTTGGACACGAGCTCGGGCGAGCTGTCATGAGTGTCCTTGGTGGCGAAGAGAATTACATCGTAGCCATCTATCGGAAGTTCACAGCTGCGGGCGGCCTCACGGAGAATCCGCTTGCACCTGTTCCTAAAGACGGCGTTTCCAAGCCGTTTGGGCGCAGCGAAAGCAACCCTTGCATGATCGCTCTCGCTTGCCTTGGCCACGCGAATCCGCAGGAGAGAGCCGTTCAGCCTCTTTCCACACGAGAAGACCCGCTCAAATTCCTTCTTGGATTTGATGGTCTCCACGAAACATCACTAAACGGTAAGGCTCTTGCGGCCCTTGGCACGACGGCGGGCGAGAACGTTGCGGCCGGCCTTGGTTGCCATACGGGCGCGGAAACCATGGGTCGTAGCGCGCTTCCTCTTGTTTGGCTGATACGTACGCTTCATTTCTATTCCTCCCGATTGGGGTATTACGTCAAAGAGTGCTAAGCCNAAAGATTGTAAAGGTCNTNNGCTNTGNCTGTCAATTTATCCCNAAAATAACTGCGGATTTATCATGTACCTCCACGCCATGCATCGCTCGGCTCGCATGTGAAACGGGCAAGACGCTGGCCCCTACATAGAAATAGCTTTCCATTTCTAAGAAATCATACGTCCGAATGCTATTATTTCATGGTCTGTGAAATGATATTTGCGCAGTTTTCTACTATTGTTCACCAAGTGATGAAAACTTTCTTTTACATAGAATTCTCTTTGAAAGTTTTCATCAAGCGTCGAAAGTACGTTGAAAGGGGGAGTGATGGCACGAGACTTCTACCCGTTTGTCGAAGAATCGACAAACGTAGGCGATAGCGCTGGCGCCTCATGCGCTCCCTCGTTAGACGAGGTCAACTATTCTGCGAGAATCGCGGTCTACGATGACGCGGCGGCGGCGCCACGAGTCGTGATCGTCGAGCCGGCAGACCCGCGGGTATATCTTGAGGAGATCACCGCAACAGTTAACCGCCTCGCACACGAGCAGGGTGGAAGCATCCCCTTCACGGTCGTACGAGAGATCGTGGAAAATTTCATTCATGCCTACTTCATCGCTCCGACCATAACGATCCTCGATGCTGGCAACACCATCCGTTTCTCGGATCAGGGTCCCGGCATCAAAGAGAAGAACCTGGCGCTCGAATACGGTACCTCCTCTGCAACGGAGGAGATGAAACATTATATTCGTGGCGTAGGGTCAGGGCTGCCCTATGCCCAGCAGTACATGCTCGATAAGGGGGGTAGTCTCGAGATCGAGGACAATATCTCCAGCGGTACGGTGGTGACTATCTCGACGCGCCCATCAGGAGAAGCGCGGTCGTTCACGAGGGCGACGTCGGAGCAGGTTCCCGGAGGGGTTTCAAAGGATGTCTCCTCAGAAGCCCACCACCAAACCAAACCCGTACAAACCCGGTCTATTTCCGCAGCACAGAAATCGGCGGCGCTGCCGAGCATAAGCGAGCGAGGGCAGCTCGTCCTTGGATACCTTGAGGATCACGACTTCGCCGGCCCGTCCGACCTGTCGCGCGCATACGGCTACTCAAACCCGACCTGGTCCCGCGAGCTCAGCCTTCTTTGTCATCTCGGCATGCTCAAAAAGGTCGGACAGAAATACCAGCGCACGTAAGAGAACGAAGCGGTTTTCGACAAATTATGGGGTAAGGGCCGCACACCAAGTTGTCGCACACCTAGGTTTTGAACAATCTATAATGTAGCCCTTATTTTTTCGACGTCGTGGAAACGTGGACAATGGAACTCACTCTCGAATCAGATGCGGAAGCCCTGTGGCAAGACGCGCTAGACCTTCTCGCTCAGGAGGACCTTCCCGAGTCCGTGCTCGCCATGCTCAGAAACTGCACCCCGACGAGAATCGCAGAGGGCACCCTTTATGTTGCGACGCCCATGAGGCTCGTACTCAAGACCGTATCAAAGAACATAGAGGTGGTAGAGAGGTGCCTTACCACCGCCGCATTCGAGAAGACGGAGCTTGTGGTTGAGTTTACCCGGGCAGCAGATGCGGCTACCGTAACGACAAACTCCATAGCCTCTCGGGAGCAGGTGCAGAAATGGAACTCCGCGGGTGCTCCGGCACGCGTTCTCGGTGAAGACACATGGGACGAAGAAGAGGTCGAGGCAGAGAATAAAATCGAGAAGCGCAGGCGACGCAAGGCAAACCCACTCGTCGAGGATATTTCTGAGAACGACTCAAAGCTCACGTTCGATCGCTTCGTCATCGGGGATGAGAACAGATTTGCCTATCAGGCGGCGCTTCAGGTGGCGAACGGCGAGAACAAGAGCTACAACCCCCTCTTTATCTATGGGAAAAGCGGGCTGGGCAAGACTCACCTGCTCCGCGCCATACAGAACTACATCGCGAGAAACGACTCGACGCGCATATGCGTCTACAAGACGGCTGCCGACTTCATTACCGACTACACCGACGCAATAGGGCGCAAGCACGGTAGCGCACCTGATGTTCTCACACAGAACTACTGTGACATTGACGTTCTCATCATCGATGACATTCAGAACATGGCCGGAGCGGCGCGTACGATAGAGTTCTTCTTCAACACCTTCAACGTGCTCATCTCAAAGGGCAAACAGATCGTCCTCGCCGCCGACCGGTCTCCTGCGCAACTTGGTATGGGCAAGGACGGTTTCGACGAACGTATCACCAGCCGCCTTGACTCAGGCTTCCCAATATCGATCCAGGTACCAAGCTACGAGCTCAAATACCTTCTCGTCAGCACGTTCTGCGAGCGCATGATGGAAGATGCGAAAACAGAGCACGTCGCAGCCCCTGCCACACCCATCAACGACGACAACCTCCGCTTTATGACAGAGCGTGCAGGGACGAACATACGCGTCATCGAGGGATTCTGCCAGAAGTGCCTTATCGTCGCCGCTCAGTGTGAGACCGCGGGCGGCAATTTTTCGCACGAGGACATACTAAAAATCGCCAAGGAGAAGTGGCCCAACGGCAGGCGTCAGGTGACCATCGAGGAAATTCAGAAGGTTATAGAGACCTACTATGACATTCCCCATAAGGACCTCGTTGGTAGTAAACGCAACAAGGAACTCATGGAACCCCGACACGTGGCCATATGGCTCACGCGAGAGCTTACCGATACCACGCTGGCTGACATCGGGAAGCACTTTGGTGGGAGAAGTCATGCCACGGTTAAGCACAGCATCAGCGTGGTAGACGAAGCAAGAAGGCAGGACAAGAACTTCTACGACAGGGTGTGTCGCATCCAGGACAGCATCGTGGAGAACAACTAGGTTGCAGCTGTAGAGAAAGGCGTTGAAAGGTTGTTCGAGGAGCCATAAAAGCGTCCTCTAGGTGTTGAAGCGTTTTTCGACAGTACGGGCGGTGTTGACGGGAGTCAATGAGAAGAAGAAGCACAAGGAGCGAGAAAAACAGTGTGAGCCTGCTCTTTTGCGAGGTTTTCTACTTCTCGACAACATCTATTACTACTACTGGTCTTATGTATATATAGAAATACCTATAGAAAGGGACCCCATGAAGTTCTCCGTTAGCCAGTCATCTCTCCTGAAGGCCCTCTCTGTAGTGTCGAAGGGCATGGGGTCGACAACGCTCCCCCTCCTCTCTGGTATCTATATCAAGGCAGAGGCCGGGACGCTTGAGTTTCAGACGAACAGCCTCACCATCAGCATCCGTCATCGCATCGCCGCAAACGTCGAAGAGGAAGGGGAGACGGTCGTCTCCGGCAAGGTGCTGACAAACATCGTAAAGACCCTCGACGATGCCGCAGTAACCTTTGACGGTGGCGAGCGCATGGTCTCTATATCTTGCGAGAAGTCCTCCTTCCGGCTTAACACGCTTAACCCTGCCGACTGGTCGCCCTTCCCAGAGATCGCCACCGAGCAAACGATTGAGCTCCCGAGTAGCCTTCTTGCAGAGATGGTCGAGAAGGTCTACAAGGTTACGTCTAAGGAGACCACACGGCAGATTCTGCAAGGCGTCCTCCTCACCGTGGAAGACAACACCATTCGCCTTGTAGCCACCGACTCCTACCGTCTTGCCGTATGCGACGCCTCGGCCGACTCGCCTGCGGGCGAGGAGTTCCGGGCAATCGTTCCGGGCACTGTTTTTCACGACGTGCTCAGCATGCCGTCACTTACCGAGACCATCGCAATCGGTATAACCGGCAACCAGGTGGTTTTCTCCTTCGGCGAGACGACCTTCATTTCAAAGAAAATAGAAGGGAATTTTCCCAACTACAAGCAGCTCCTTCCCACCTCGTGCTCTACCTCGGTGAGAATCGGCGTAGAGGCCTTCTCTGCCGCGCTTAAGCGCGTCTCTGTCATCGCACAAACCAACTCATCGGTGAGGTTTGACATCGATGCAGAGGGAAAGGCCATGAAGCTGTCCTCAAGCTCTCCCGACCAGGGGGAGTCCTCCGAGATGATGGCGGTTGACGTCGAAGGCGAGAGCATGGCCATCGCGCTTAACTATCACTATGTCTTTGACTGCGTTAACGCTGCGGCCGACCGCAAGGAACTGCTTCTCGAGCTGCAAAGCAACATGCAGCCGGGGGTCTTTAAGTCCAATGGGAAGATAAACTACCTCTATCTGCTCATGCCGGTCCGGATGTAGCGTGGGACTCCTCGCAAGACAACTTCTCATGAGAAGCTTTCGGAGCTTCTCCGAGCGCGTCGTCGACTTTGGTGACGCTACCACGATTCTCGTGGGGCGTAACGCCACTGGTAAGACAAACACCGTCGAGGCGCTGCAGATGCTCACCGCGGGCTATTCCTTCAGGCGTCCCACGCCGAGGCAGCTCATCAATGACAAAGGTGACGCGGCACGCGTGGCTCTTCGTCTTGAGGGTGACGGACGCATCATGGACATGACATGTGACATCGCTTCGGGAAAGAGGCAGTACTTTCGTAATGGAAAGAAGTGCCAGGCAACAGAGATGCCTGGCACGCTCATGTCGGTTCTTTTCTGCCCAGACGATCTTTCTCTCGTCAAACGCGGGGCGTCATACAGACGGGACGAAATTGATGACTTCGGGCGGCAGGCCAACGCGGGCTACTCAAAGGTCCTCGCCGCTTATGCGCGCGCCGTTGAGCAGCGCAACAGACTTCTCAAGGAAGACACCCCTAACCTTGACCTTCTCGAGGCGTGGGACGCAAGCGTTGCCCTCGGCGGAGCGACCCTCCTCCTTGCCCGCATGAGGCTCTTTTCTAGGCTGAGGGAGAGCGTCTCTGATGTGTACCGCCAGATCAGCGGCGGAGAGGTTCTCAGCTGCTCGTATGAGTGTAGTCTCGGCAACGGCCTTGCTGAGCTCTCACGGGATGATCTTGCTGGTGTGTTTGCCCGTCGCCTTTTCGAGACCCGCAGCGACGACCTGCGTCGTCAGCAGACGACTATCGGGCCACACAGAGACGATGTCACCTTTGAGATAGATGGGCATGACGCCCGCGCGTTTGGCTCACAGGGGCAACAGAGAAGCGTGGTGCTTGCGCTCAAGATGTCCGAGGTGCTGCTCTCTGCAGAAATCCTTGGCGAGCAGCCGCTCCTGCTTCTTGACGACGTCATGAGCGAGCTTGACGAGAGCCGGCGCGAGTCTGTGCTCTCCTTCGTACACCAGGGCATCCAGACCGTAATAACCACCACAAACCTCGGCTATTTTTCAAAGGAGCTCCTGAGCAGATCAAGAGTGGTGAGCTTCGATGAGTAGTAACAGCGCATCTCTCTCCGACCTTCTCTCAGGTATGCTTGACGATGCAGGGCGCGCGGCCGTGAGCGAAAACCAGCAGGCGGGCTACCTTTGGAACAGAGCGAACGGTGACATCGAGAGGCAGCACACCACGGGAGTCTTTGTGATGGATGCCAAGGTGAAAGGGGTTGACCCCATTCTCGGCGTCTACATTGACACACGATCTCGCGTAGTAGACTTCACCGCAAACAGAGAGGTCTATCTCGCGAGGATATCCTCTATGGGCGGACGCTACTCAGACATCAAGTTTCTCCTCAACAAGAGGAAGGATCGTATCCGGCCTACCAACGGAGCTGCGATCGCGACCTCTATCGTCAAAGATCTGCCTGATCTTAGCAAGGAAGAGGAAGAAGAGATCAGGGTACGAGTCTCCTCGCTTCCCGCAAGTCTTAGGTCTAGTGTTTTTAGGGCGATGGCTCTTTCATATCAGAGAGATAAGAAAGAGGGTACCGAAACAGATAAAACGGTCCCCAGATAGCCCCAGAATGTCTCACATGCAGTTTTTGTTTGTAATGACTGGCTGATTTTTGCTTGTCCAGGCCCAATATTGCATAAGCGTATAATTATCTAGAACATCGCTCAGTATGAGAGAGGATGACAGTTGGCAGCAAAGAAAAAGGCGAACTCGTACGACGAGAGCGAGATTAAGGTTCTCGAAGGCCTCGAGGCCGTCCGCAAACGTCCCGGAATGTACATTGGCACGACGTCCTCCGCAGGTCTGCATCATCTCGTTTGGGAGATTGTCGACAACTCGGTCGACGAGGCCATGGCGGGTTTTTGTACGAGGATCAAGGTCAACGTGCACCCAGATAACTCCATTACCGTCGATGACAACGGCCGCGGTATTCCCGTGGGCCTCCATCCCCAGAAGAAGATCTCCACGCTCGAAGTCGTGCTTACCATCCTGCATGCTGGCGGCAAGTTTGACAACAACGCCTATAAGGTGTCTGGCGGCCTCCACGGCGTCGGCGTGTCTGTTGTCAATGCCCTCTCGCGCAAGCTTATCGCGCAGGTCAAGCGTGACGGAAAGATCTACGAGATGCAGTTCGAGCGGGGTAAGACCTCCGAGAAGATGAAAGAGGTCGGTACCACCAAGACCACGGGTACCATCATCACGTTCTGGCCCGACGACCTCATCTTCGAGACTACCACCTACAACTACGACACCCTTCACGACCGCCTTCAGGAGACGGCGTTTCTCAACAAGAACCTCAAGATCACGCTCACCGACGAGCGCGAGCTAACTCCCAGAGTTGACGAGTTCTGCTATTCCGGTGGCATCATCGACTTCGTAAAGTTCCTCAACGACGGGAAAGAGGTCCTTGCCGGCCTCTCCAAGCCCATCTACATCGAAGGCAAGTCAGATCCTGACGCTCCCGTTGCCCAAATGGGTGAGGTCGAAGTCTCCATGCAGTGGAACACCGGCTACTCNGAGCGCACCCTCTCGTTTGCGAACGACATCTACACCGAAGAGGGCGGCATGCACCTTGAGGGCTTCCGCACGGCCCTTACCAAGGTCATCAACGATTACGCTCGCAGGCAGGGCATCCTCAAAGAGAAGGACTCAAACCTCACCGGCGACGACATACGCGAGGGGCTTACCGCCGTCATCTCGGTCAAGCTGCCTGATCCGCAGTTTGAGGGACAGACCAAGGCCAAGCTCGGCAGCTCCTACATGCGTACGCTCACCAACAGGGTTGTCTCCAGTGGCCTTTCCGACTACCTCGAGGAGCACCCCAACCAGGCGAAGGAAATTCTCAAGAAGGCTAGCCAGGCCGCCAAAGGCCGTCTCGCCGCCCAGAAGGCGCGCCAGGCAACTCGCCGCAAGGGTCTTCTCGAGAGCGCGGCTCTCCCAGGAAAGCTCGCCGACTGCTCGGTGCGCGATGCCGAGATGACAGAGCTCTTCATCGTCGAGGGTGACTCCGCAGGTGGTTCGGCCAAGATGGCGCGTGACCGTTCCATCCAGGCCGTGCTTCCGCTCCGCGGGAAGATTCTGAACGTCGAGCGCGTCCAGGAGCACAGGGCCCTCTCGTCCGACNCCATCACNTCGCTCATCACGGCCATCGGCACGGGCGTTGGTCCTGAGTTCAACATCGAGAAGGCGCGCTACCACAAGGTCGTCATCATGACCGATGCCGACGTTGACGGCGCCCACATCCGCATCCTCCTCCTCACGTTCTTCTACCGCTTCATGAAGCCGATGATCGACGCCGGCTACATCTACGTCGCGCAGCCGCCCCTCTATCAGATCAAGCCGAAGGGACGCAAGAACGGCCAGTACATCTACACGGACGAAGAGCTGGCCGTCGAGGCCGAGAAGTTCGAGGACTCCAGCAAATATACCGTCCAGCGCTACAAGGGTCTTGGCGAGATGGATCCCGAGCAGCTCTGGTCCACCACGATGGAGCCTAGAAATCGCATTCTGCTCAAGGTGACGATGGATGACGCCATGGCCGCCGAGCGAGCCGTCGCCGACCTCATGGGCACACAGGTCGAGAANCGCAAGGACTTTATCCANACGCACGCCAAGGACGTCCGCTTCCTCGACATCTAACGAAAGGCTAGACAGTGGCAGACGATAAAAACAGCAATAACGGCAGCATCGATGGCGATGACGAGGAAAACGACATCACCAGTGACGTCGACGACATCGACGATGACGAGAGCGACATCGACGAGGAAGAGGAATTCGACGCCGAGACTGGTCTGAGCCTCGGTGGTGCCGACCTCGCCCACACCATCTCCGACGAGGCCGGCACGCGTCTCGATCTCTCCGACATTCATGGTGGCACCCTCAAGCCCACCGACATGGCAGCCGAGATGAAGCAGTCCTTCCTCGAGTACTCCATGTCGGTCATCGTGGCGCGCGCCCTTCCTGACGTGCGCGACGGACTCAAGCCGGTCCATCGCCGCATCCTCTACGCCATGAACGAGGCGGGCATCGTGCCGACCAAGCCGCACAAGAAGTCGGCCTGGACGGTCGGCGAGGTCATGGGCAAGTACCACCCGCACGGAGACTCCTCCATCTACGACGCCATGGCCCGCATGGCCCAGGACTTCTCGATGAGGCTCCCCCTCATCGACGGCCACGGCAACTTCGGCTCCATNGACGGTGANCCTCCCGCAGCCATGCGNTACACNGAGTCNCGNCTCACCAAGGCNGCCATGGCCATGCTCGAGGACCTCGGCAAGGAGACTGTCGACCTCCAGCCTAACTACGACGAGTCGCTCACCGAGCCATCCGTTCTTCCGTCGAGGTTTCCCAACCTTCTCGTCAACGGGTCCAATGGCATCGCCGTGGGCATGGCAACCAACATTCCGCCCCATAACCTCAGCGAGGTCACTGACGCCGTCTGCATGATGATCGACAACCCCGACGTCACGACCGAGGAGCTCATGACCGTGCTTCCCGGCCCGGATTTTCCTACGGGCGGCATCATCATGGGAACGGACGGCATCAAGGACGCCTACGAGACCGGCCGTGGGTCTATTACCGTGCGCGCGAAGGTTCACGTGGAGCAGGTCAAGAACGGTAGGCAGCGCCTCGTCGTCACCGAGATTCCCTACCAGGTCAACAAGGGTCTNCTNCAGGANAAGATCGCCCAGGCGGTCAACGAGAAGAAGATCGAGGGCATCTCNGACATGCGCGACGAGTCCAACCGCAAGGGTATGCGCATCGTCCTCGACCTCAAGAGCGGCGCCGTTCCCCAGGTCGTTCTCAACAACCTCTANAAGAGGACGCAGCTCCAGGCAAACTTCGGTGTCATCGACCTCGCGCTCGTAGACGGCGTGCCACGTACGTTGAGCCTGCGCGAGATCCTCCGCCACTACATCGATCACCGCATCGACGTGGTAACCCGCAGGACCGAGTACGATCTGGACAAGGCCAAGAAGCGCGTGCACATTCTCGAGGGCCTGCTCGTCGCCGTCGATAACATCGACGAGATCGTCCATATCATCCGGTCCTCGCACGATGACACCGAGGCGAAGCAGCGCATGAACGACCGCTTTGGCCTCGACGACGTGCAGGGCGCCGCAATTCTCGAGATGCGCCTCAAGCGCCTGACCGGCCTCGAGCGCGAGAAGCTCATCGCTGAGATTGACGAGCTCCGTCGAGACATTGCCTACTACGAAGACCTGCTCGGCCATCCCGAGAAGATTCTTGCGGTCATCTCCGACGAGCTGCGTGATATCGCCGCCCGCTTCAGTGACAAGAGACGTACCGTCATCTCTCCCGTGATGGCCGAGGACATCGACGTCGAAGACCTCATCGCGGAGGAGGACATGGTCGTCACCGTCACGCATGCCGGCTACATCAAGCGCCTCCCCGTGGCCACCTATCGCTCCCAGAAGAGGGGCGGCAAGGGCATCCAGGGCCTGTCGCTCAAGGACAGCGACTTCGTCGAGGACCTCTTCGTGGCGTCCACGCACGACTACGTCATGTTCTTCACCAACTTCGGAAAGGTGTACCGACTCAAGGTGCATGAGCTACCGATCGGTAGTCGTCAGGCGCGCGGGTCGGCCATTGTCAACGTGCTCGCGCTCGCCGACGGCGAGTATCCCACGGCGGTCATCACCTGCCGCGACTTTCCCGAGGATGAATACCTCATGTTTGCCACGCGCAGCGGCATGGTCAAGAAGACGGCGATGTCGGAGTACGACCGCACGAGGCGCGACGGCATCATCGCCATCCACCTCAAGGGCGGAGACGAGCTGGTCAACGTTCGACGCGTCAAGAAGGGTGAGAAGGTCATCCTCTGCTCGTCGGACGGCAAGGCGATTCTCTTTGATGAGGGCGACGCTCGTGCCATGGGCCGTGCCACCTCCGGTGTTCATGGAATCACCCTCAAGGCGGGTGCCACGATGTTGGGCATGGAGATCTCTAACGGCAAGGGTGACCTGTTCGTCATTACCGAGAACGGCTACGGCAAGCGCACCCCCGTCGCCGAGTATCCCGAGCACAACCGTGGTGGCCAGGGCGTCTTCACCATCGCGATGACTGCCAAGAAGGGCAAGCTGGTTGCCTGTCGCGTGGTTGGGCCCCAGCACGAGCTCATGATCGTGTCTGAGGAGGGCGTCGTCATACGCGTGAAGTCCTCCGACGTCTCAAAGCTTGGACGCTCCACTCAGGGCGTGAAGGTCATGAACATGTCTCCCACCGACCACGTCTCGGCCGTGGCTCGCCTGGTCGTCCACAAGAAGAAGGCCCCGAAGGCGCTTGACGAGAACCAGCGGATGTTCGACCTGTCCGCAGCTGGCGCCAGGGACGCAGACGACGAGGAACCCATCGACATCGGCGGCGAGGAAGAAGTACCGCCCGATCTTCTCGATGACGACGACGAAGAGTAGCGGCTGATATAGGCACTGACTTGGGGCCCCGAGCTGGCATTTGCTAGCTCGGGGCCCCTCGACTAGGCGGCGATCCTGCCGACACCCGCAGGTAGCGCATCGGAGCCCCGCGGCGGGGCCGTCCCCCTCGCCGTACCGAAGCCGCGTCTCTCGTTTGGTTGTGGTACGAGGGCGCTTCGGTACGGCCCCAACTGGGCGTACCCTAGCCCGACGAATGGTCGGACTTCGGTACCCGCAGGCAGGAGCGCTTCGGGCCCGTACCGAAGTCGCACTTTTCGCAGGCGCCAGACCCCAGCGAGCCCCGGCGCTTCGGTACCCGCAGGTAGCGCATTGACGCCCCGCTCCGCGACCATCCTCCTCGCCGTACCGGACCCCGACGTTTCGTTCGGCTTCGGTACCCGCAGGTGGGAGGGGTACCGAAGCCGCGTCTCTCGTTGCGTCATGGTACGGGGGCACTTCGGTACGGCCCCAACTGGGCGTACCCTAACCCGACGAATGGTCGCGCTTCGGTACCCGCAGGCAGGGGCGCTTCGGGCCCGTACCGAAGTCGCACTTTTCGCAGGCACCAGACCCCAACGCTGTCGTTGGGACCCACGAGAGAGCTAGTCTATGGAGTTGAAGTCGTCAGGGGAGAGGGACTCCACGAAATCATGGAAGTTCGCGAGCTCGTGTTCGCGAGCGCTTTCCTCGATCGCGCCAAAGTCAGGCAACCCTGCCGTATCGAGAACATCGGTCTCTGCGTAGATTGGCGCATCCGTGCGAACGGCGAGCGCGATGGCATCNGAGGGACGNGCNTCGANGGANANGGTCTCGCCAGACGACNTCTCNAGNTCTACCANTGCGAAGAAGGTCGTGCCCGAGACGTCGCTGATGCAGATGCCGCTCACGGTGGCGCCGAGATTATTGATGGCGGCCTGTAGGAGGTCGTGCGTCATGGGCCGGCCACCCTCCTGTGGCTCGACGCCCATGCTAATGGCCGTCGCCTCCACAGTTCCGATGCGAATCGGAAGCCGTGTGGGGTGCTCATCCTCTGCAAGCTCGTGTGGCTTGAGAACAACGAGCGAGGCTACGGGGCCATTTCCCACGACAACAGTCTGTATGTCCATCCTTCTTCTCGCCACGAACGCTCCTCAATGCAATTGGTATCTTGTCCGCCTATCGTACCCATTTGAATCATCTGAGCAAGCGAGAAGCCCGTCTCGTGTGAAAAACGTATGCTAACGGATGCCTCAGAAAACCTTGCCAAAATGAGTTGACCGCGTCCGACCCGTCGGTTAGTATTGTTCCTTGCGTTGGGCCTGTAGCTCAGTTGGTTAGAGCGTCCGGCTGATAACCGGGAGGTCACAAGTTCGAACCTTGTCAGGCCCACCACCTTCTTGCCAATAGTCGCCCCAGCGTTAGCCGAGTCGCCGCTGGGGCGATTATTATTTTTACAGACAGTGGTAATGCGCACCTGAAAGGGGACGTAGCTCAGCTGGGAGAGCGCGGGCTTTGCAAGCCTGAGGTCGTGGGTTCGAACCCCATCGTCTCCACCAACATACAACAGACCGCCGGGAGGCCTCTTGGCGGTCTGTCTTTTTTGCCCTGAGCTTGCTTTTTATATCGCGTCCTCTTCGAGCAGCCCGTCCATCCAGGCCATGCACTGCCGATAGACATCCATGCCAGTGGAGTCTGTCAGATCGCGGTCAAAGTCGTGCGGTAGACCATAGACCGTGACCATCCGTGCGTGCAATCTTCTCGCAAGCGCCTTTGAGATGGCATGGGGGATGTCTTGATCGTCGATGGACGCCGCATAGAATACGGGTGGCATGCTCCTTATCTGGATGTCGGTGAGGGAGCGCGCGCCAGTCTCGTCTGGGCTAACGCCGAGTAGGTCGCGCCATAATCCCTGCTGCCGCGCATATACGTAGAGCGAAAAGGGTCTGATGCGCCTTCGGTCCATGGCGATGATATTTCTAGGCGCGTCTCGCCGATCGCTCGCCTCTTAGCCGCCCTCGGCCATTGTGCCGCGTTAATGCGACGCGGATTCTCTTTACGGCGCGTTAATGCCCACGACGCTTATATTGAGCCATCCGAACGAAGGAGGAGAGGATGGAATACATTCGCGTCGTTATCGCCGTAGTGGCCGTGGCACTGCTTTGCTACTACGTGCGCATTCTTATGGTGGGTGACCGCTGATGGCGCACATTTTTATTGAGGTCGCGCTCGACCTGCTCATCTTGGTGCTGCTTGCATACCCGCTAGGCAGCTACATTGCCAAGGCCATGACGGGCGAGAAGACCTTCATGAGCAAGGTCGTGAAACCCATCGAGGGTGGGGCGTACCGTCTGCTTCGCATTGACTCAGACGAGGAGATGGGCTGGAGGCGCTATCTCGCCTGCGTGCTCGCCTTCTCCGCAGCAAGCCTCATCGTGGTCATGGTGCTGCTCATGTGTCAGGGCTGGCTTCCCGGAAACCCCAACGGGTTCTCTGGCATGAGCTGGGACCTCGCCCTCAACACCGCGGTCAGCTTCGTGACCAATACCAACTGGCAGGCCTACTCGGGTGAGACAACGCTGGGTTGGCTTGCCCAGGCGGCCGGTCTCGGGGTGCAGAACTTCCTGACGCCCGCCGTGGGCATGGCCGTGCTCTTTGCTCTCATCCGCGGTTTCGTGCGCACCAAAGGGGAGGGCCTGGGCAGCTTCTGGGTTGACCTCGTCCGTGGCACGCTCTACGTGTTCCTGCCCCTCTCGCTCGTTCTTGCCATATGCCTTGTGGCCGGAGGTGTTCCTCAGAGCCTGAGCGCGACGAGCTACGTTACGCTCGACGAGCCCATCGCCGTCGACGCTACGGGCAATGTCATCGAAGGGGCCCAGATCGACACGAACGCCGGTACCGTCACGGTTGANGGNCAGACGGTTGACGATGCGACCATCGTCACGCAGGAGGCGGTGCCCCAGGGCCTCGCGGCGAGCCAGGTTGCCATCAAGCAGCTGGGNACCAACGGNGGNGGATACTTCGGCACGAACTCGGCCTATCCGCTCGAGAACCCAAGCCCCTTTACCGACCTGCTTGAGCTCATTTCTATTCTGCTGATTCCGGCGGCCCTCTGCTTTGCTTTCGGCATATGCGTCAAGAGCAAGAAGCAGGGGAGGGCCCTCTTCGCGGCCATGGCAATTTGTCTGGTCATCTCGCTCGTCATCATGATCGTGAACGAGCAGGGTGGTACGGCGCAGCTTGCCCAAGGCGGCTCGGTTGACCTTTCGACGGCCAGCCAGGCCGGCGGGAACATGGAGGGCAAGGAGTCGCGCTTTGGCATCGCGTCCTCGAGCATCTGGGCCGTGTTCACGACTGCCGCATCCTCGGGGTCGGTCAACTGCACGATGGACTCGCTCACACCCATGGGAGGATTTATCTCCATGGTGCTCATGGAGCTGGGCGAGGTGGTCTTCGGTGGCGTAGGCAGCGGTCTCTACGGCATGCTCGGCTTCGCGATCCTTACGGTCTTCGTGGCAGGCCTCATGGTGGGCAGAACCCCCGAGTTTCTTGGCAAGAAGATTGAGCCGCCCGAGATGCGCATGTCGGTGCTCGTGTGTCTTGCNACNCCGGTGGCCATTCTGGTGGGTTCGGGCATTGCGGCCCTCGTTCCTCAGGTGGCGGGATATCTGGGCAACTCGGGCGCACACGGATTCTCCGAGCTGCTCTACAACTTCTCGTCTGCGGGCGGAAACAACGGGTCAGCCTTTGCGGGCATGCTGAGCAACACCGTGTTCCTCAACGTCTCGCTCTCTCTCGTGATGCTCTTCGCGCGGTTCGTTCCCATCGCCGCCGTGCTTTCCATCGCGGGCGGGCTGTCCGGGAAGCGTATGGTGGCCACCTCGGCCGGCACGCTCTCCACGACCGGTCCGATGTTCGTGTTCCTACTCATCTTCATCGTTATTCTCGTGGGTGCCCTGAGCTTCTTCCCGGCGCTCGCGCTGGGACCCGTTGCCGAGTTTCTCGGCAGNGCGGTATAGGGGGCGNNGTCATGGAGAAGAAAAACAGCCACGGCATGGACGCGACAATGGCCTGGAAGGCGGTGGGTGCGGCGTTTGCCAAGCTCTCGCCGCGCGCGCAGCTTACCAACCCCGTCATGTTCCTGGTGTACGTCTCGGCCATCATGCTCACGTGCCTGTGGGCGTTGTCCCTCGCGGGGACGGGCGATGCCCCCTCGGGATATACCCTCGCCATCGTCGCGATGCTCTGGCTTACGGTGCTGTTCTCGAACTATGCCGAGGCGCTCGCCGAGGGTCGCGGCAAGGCGCAGGCNGACTCGNTGAGAAAGTCAAAGGGCGACGTCACGGCGCACAAGGTGCCCTCGGTCGAGCGGCATGACGAGGTCACTGACGTGAGCTCATCCGAGCTGGTCAAGGGCGATTTCGTGATCGTGTACGCCGGCGAGCAGATCCCCGCTGACGGCACGGTGGTCATGGGGGCCGCCTCGGTCGACGAGAGTGCCATCACCGGCGAGTCGGCGCCCGTGATTCGTGAGGCGGGCGGCGACCGCAGCTCTGTCGTGGGCGTCACCACCGTACTCTCCGACTGGATCGTGGTCGAGGTCACCAACGATCCCGGCGAGAGCTTCCTCGACAAGATGATCGCCATGGTCGAGGGCGCCTCGCGCAAGAAGACCCCCAACGAGATCGCGCTCCAGGTGTTTCTCGTCGCGCTGTGCATTATCTTCATCCTCGTGGTCATGGCGCTTTACGCATACTCCGATTTCACGGCCGTTCAGGCGGGAATGTCCAATCCCAGCTCGGTCACCACGCTCGTNGCCCTGCTCGTGTGCCTTGCTCCCACAACCATAGGTGCCCTTCTCTCCGCAATCGGCATCGCGGGGATGAGTCGCCTCAACGAGGCCAACGTGCTCGCCATGAGCGGTCGNGCCATCGAGGCCGCNGGNGACGTGGANGTGCTCATGCTCGACAAGACGGGAACCATCACGCTGGGCAACCGTCGCGCCGACGAGTTCATTCCCGTCGACGGCGCGAAGATCGAGGAGCTCGCCGATGCCGCGCAGCTGGCATCGCTTGCCGATGAGACGCCCGAGGGACGCTCGATCGTGGTCTTGGCCAAGCAGCGCTTTGGTCTGCGCGGCCGTGAGCTTTCAGAGGCGGACGCTACCTTCGTGCCCTTCTCTGCCAAGACGCGCATGAGTGGAATCGACTACGCGGGCGACGAGATTCGCAAGGGCGCCGCCGATGCCATCGACTCCTATCTGGCCACCGGTGGTTCCGGCGGACTCTCAAGCGAGTGCAGGGAGGCCGTCCAGCGCGTTGCCCAGCAGGGCGCCACTCCGCTCGTCGTGACGAAGAACCANCGCGTCCTGGGNGTGATAGAGCTTCGCGACATCATCAAGGAGGGCGTTGCCGAGAAGTTCGCCGACCTGAGGCGCATGGGAATACGTACCATCATGGTAACGGGAGACAATCCCACGACCGCAGCGGCCATCGCCGCCGAGGCCGGGGTGGACGACTTCCTCGCCGAGTCCACGCCCGAGGGCAAGCTCGAGACCATCCGCACGTATCAGGCGCAGGGCCACATGGTCGCCATGACGGGCGACGGGACCAACGATGCCCCCGCCCTCGCACAGGCCGACGTGGCAGTCGCCATGAACACGGGCACGCAGGCCGCCAAGGAGGCCGGCAACATGGTGGACCTCGACTCGAGCCCCACCAAGCTCATTGACATCGTGCGCATCGGCAAGCAGCTGCTCATGACGAGAGGCGCCCTTACCACGTTCTCGATCGCCAACGACGTGGCCAAGTACTTCGCGATAATCCCAGCTCTGTTTGTGACCATCTATCCCAACCTCTCAGCACTGAACGTCATGGCGCTTCACTCGCCCGAGTCGGCGGTGCTGGCGGCCATCATCTATAACGCCTTCGTCATCGTGGCNCTCATCCCGCTGGCCCTTCGCGGCGTGGAGTATCGGGAGGTTCCGGCAGCCAAGCTGCTCTCGCACAACCTCCTGGTGTATGGCCTCGGTGGCCTTGTGGTTCCATTTGTCGTGATCAAGCTCATCGACCTGCTCCTNGTGGTCATGGGCGTTGCATAGGAGGTATGTGATGAAGACGTTTGTCAAGATGCTGCCTCGCGCGCTCGCGGTCCTTCTCGCTGCGACGGTCGTGCTGGGCNTCGCCTACCCTCTTGTGATTCTCGGCGTCGGCCAGGCGTTCTTTCCCTATCAGGCCAACGGCAGCGTAATCGAGGTCGACGGCAAGGCTGTGGGCAGCGAGTTGCTCGCCCAGTGGTTCTCCGACGACGGCCATATGTGGGGTCGCGTGATGGACGTGGGCACCACCTCCATCGCGACCTCCGACGGGACGTCCACGCTGTATGCCACGCCGTCGAACCTCTCGCCCGCAAGCGACGAATACTCGCAGCTTATCGCCGAGCGCGTGGCAAGGCTGCGCGCCGCCAATCCTGACGAGGATGATTCGGCCATCCCGGTCGACCTCGTTACCTGCTCCGGGTCAGGGGTTGATCCGAGCATCTCGGTTGCTGCGGCGGAGTATCAGATTCCGCGCATCGCCACTGCAACGGGTCTTTCGACCGACGAGCTCGAATCGATCGTCGATAGCGCCACGACCGGCCGCTTCCTTGGCATCTTTGGAGAGGCGACCGTCAACGTGCTCAAGGTGAATCTCGCCATCGATGCGGCTCTGGGGGAGTAGAACAAGAGCGCGTATGCGCGCAGTCCGCTGACGAGGCGCATGTCACGAGGGGAGGATCGAGCATGAGGGATGACGAGGGTGAACGGCCGGACCCCGATTCCATTCTGCGAGGCCTGGCGGCGGAACATCCGAGCTCGAAAGGGGAGCTCAAGATATTCTTCGGTTATGCCGCAGGCGTGGGCAAGACCTACGCGATGCTGCGTTCCGCCCACGACGAGCTGCATCGTGGCGTCGACGTGGTGGTGGGCTACGTCGAACCCCACGCCCGCCCCGAGACCCGAGCCCTTCTCAAGGGGCTCGAGGTCGTGCCCGCCCGCACCTTCGACCATGCGGGCGTCTCGCTCATCGAGCCAGACATCGATGCCATTATCGCCCGTGCCCCGCAGCTCGTCCTTGTGGACGAGCTGGCCCATACCTGTGCCGAGGGATCACGCCACACAAAGCGCTACCAGGACGTCGAGGAGCTCCTCACGGCGGGCATCGACGTGTATACCACCGTCAACGTCCAGCACCTCGAGAGCCTCAACGACCGTGTGAGTGCGATCACGGGCGTCGTCGTGGGCGAGAGGATTCCCGACCACATCTTCGACGATGCCGACCAGGTCGAGTTCGTGGACATCGAGCCAGAGGACCTCATGACGAGGCTGCGCGAGGGCAAGGTCTACTCGAGCGATCGAGCGGAGCGTGCCCTCTGCAACTTCTTCGACGAGAAGAACCTCACCGCCTTGCGCGAGATCGCCCTGCGCCGCTGTGCCGACCGCGCAAACCTCGTGGTCGAGCGCGTTCGGTCCACCCAGGGGGGCAGCTACTACACGGGCGAGCACGTGCTCGTATGCCTGTCCTCGTCCCCGTCGAACGGGCGCATCCTGAGGACGGCCTCGCGTATGGCCAAGGCCTTCGACGCTCATCTTACGGCCCTTTCCGTAGAGGTTCCCGGCCGCGAGCTCTCACCTGAAGACGAGCAACGCCTCACCGAGAACATGAGGCTCGCCGAGCGCCTCGGTGCGCAGGTCGAGACCGTCGCTGGCGATGACGTGGCACGACAGGTCTGCGACTATGCCCGCATGGCGGGAGTGTCGAAGCTCGTGCTCGGCCACAGCGCCGTGCGCCGTCGCCTGCTTGGTCCGGTCCCGCTCACTGACCGCATCGTGGCTCTCGCGCCCGATCTCGACATCTTCATCATCCCGGATGAGTCGGTGGCAAGGTCCGCATGGAGGGGCCTCACGAGCAAGAACTCCCTCTTGCCGGCGGACATCGGCAAGGGAATCCTCATCCTTCTGGCGATTACAACCGCGGGCTATCTGCTTGAGTCGGTGGGCCTCTCGATCATGAACATCGCCATCCTTTACGTGTTTGGCGTCGTGGCCACGGCCATGATCGTCGAGGGGCGTGTTCCCTGCCTGGTCTATTCGGTGCTCGCGGTCGTCCTGTTCAACTACTTCTTCACCGAGCCGCGCTATACCCTCGTCGCATGGGACGCCCAGTATCCCGCCACGTTCGTGGTGATGTTCCTGACCGCGGCCCTGGCGAGCTCCATGGCGCAGCGTCTCAAGAGCCAGGCGAAGGCGAGCGCCGAGGCCGCATACCGAACCCAGGTCCTCCTCGAGTGCGATCAGCTTCTTCAAAGGGCCAAAAATCCCGACCAGGTCATCGAGGTGATGGTGGGCCAGCTTATCAGGCTTCTGAAGCGAGACGTCGTCTACTATCCCGCCGAGGAGGGACGTCTGGGGCCGGTAAGGACCTTTCCGGCGAGCGGGGGCACCATCGACCCTTCCTGCACGAGCGACAACGAGCGGGGCGTGGCGATCTGGGTGTATCGCAACAACAAGCGCGCCGGTGCCACGACGGATACCCTCGGAAGCGCCACCTGTCTATATCTGGCCGTACGGGCTGTGGATACGGTGTATGGGGTCGTGGGGATCGTGATGGGTTCCGAGGCAATCGACGCGTCCGGCAGCGGAATCACCCTCTCGATTCTTGGAGAGGCCGCCCTTGCCCTCGAGAAGGAGCGCGCTCTCGCCCAGCGAGAGGAGGCGGCGGTTCTCGCTAGAAACGAGCAGCTCAGAGCAAATCTGCTGAGGTCGGTCTCCCATGATCTCCGAACGCCCCTCACGGCAATCACGGGCTGTTCGAGCCTCCTTGCGGAAGATGACGGGAGCATGTCCGCCGAGCATCGACACGAGCTTGCGATTGCCATCAACGATGACTCGATTTGGCTTGGCGGGCTCGTCGAGAACCTGCTCTCGCTCACGAGGATCGAGGAGGCTCACGTGAGCCTTTCCCTCGAACCAGAGCTCGTCGAGGACGCGGTAGACGACGCAATGCGTCACGTAAGCCGCGACGTCTCGGCACACCACGTCGAGCTGTCTCGACCTGACGAGCCAGTCATTGCCATGATGGACGTCCGTCTCATCGTGCAGGTGGTGGTGAACCTCGTGAACAACGCGATTCAGCACACGCCCAAGGGGTCGACCATTCACATCTCCTCGAGCAGCCAAGAGGGCAGGGCGGTAATCGAGGTTGCCGACGACGGNCCNGGCATNGCGGANGNCGAGAAGGCNCGNGTGTTCGAGAGGTTCTANACGGTNGCNGANGNNGAGGGCGATCATCGCCGCGGAACGGGCCTCGGCCTCGCGTTGTGCAAGTCGATAGTGAGTGCGCACGGAGGAGACATCGTCATCCTTGACAATCATCCCCATGGCGCCATCTTCAGGGTTACGCTGCCACTTGCGAGGGCCGATACCCCCGAGGACAGCTCGCGCGTTAACGCGGGAAACGAGGGGAGAGACGATGACGTCGACTGACAGGAAGCCGCTGGTTCTTGTCGTGGAGGATGACGCCGCCGTGAGGAGTCTCATCGTGGCGACGCTTGACATCGAAGAATGCCGTCACATGACCGCGGCGTCGGGAAGCGCGGCGATTGCGGCCGCGGCCACGCAGAACGTCGACGTTGTCCTTCTCGACCTCGGACTGCCTGACATCGATGGAGTCGAGGTCATTCGTAAGGTCCGGACCTGGTCCGATGTTCCCATCATCGTAATCAGCGCCCGCTCCGAGGATTCCGACAAGATTCTGGCGCTCGACTCAGGCGCCGATGACTACATCACCAAGCCCTTCTCGGTGGAGGAGCTNCTTGCGCGCGTCAGGGTCGTACTCCGGCGCCGCGCCCGGGAGGCTGCGAGCACCTCGACGTTCGAGAACGGAGACCTTACGATCGACTACTCCGCGGGGACGGCCTCTCTTGCAGGGGAAGAGCTACACCTCACCGCCATGGAGTACCAGCTGCTGTGTCTTCTCGCGCGAAACGTAGGCAAGGTGCTCACCCACGGCTATATTCTCCGCGAGGTGTGGAACAGCNCGTCTGANGGCGACCGCGCGAGCCTGCGCGTGTTCATGGCCAGCCTCCGCAAGAAGATAGAGCCAGACCAGGCAAATCCCCGATACATTCAGACGCAGGTAGGCGTGGGGTATCGCATGGTAAGGGTGTGAACCCGCCGCGGAAGGCATCCGAAACTTGATGTTCCGCCCCTGTCGTCGACAAGACCCGAACACGTCAAGCCATGGCCTTGCTGTGCACGAAGGGGCACCGCCGGCTGCAGGGGAGCTATCGCCCGACGCGAATCTGACTAGGGTCAAGAGCCGAGTAGAGTCTTCATTGACATATCGTTTAGCTTGCGTTTAATTTCTTTCAAACGATCTTTACGTGACTTATGCCGTCGAAATCGTATACTCCCACATAGAGAGAAGAGGCTTTTCTGAGAATGGGCTCAGAAAAACAGAGCGACGTAATTTTATGCATACCTCTATAGGGAATGGATTCAGAGGGCCGCACGGAATGGAATTAGTTAATATGTTTCTGTTTAAGAGACTTTGCAGGTAGGATTTATGGCAATACGTACTGCGTTTCTATCAGATGGACGTCCTCTAAGAAAACGCACTACGATTGCTTTGTTTTCCGAGAGAATGCAGGTGGCAACTCATGGGTGAAGCAGAAGGAAAGATGAGGGCACTCTATGTCGAGGAGCGCCGTGCGGAGATACTGAGAGTCATTGAAGAGAAGAAGAACATCTCCGTAAAGCAAATCTGCGAAACGTTCGGCGTTTCTGCCGTTACCGCAAGGGGGGATCTCGAAAGGCTCGAGAACCTCGGAAAGCTGCGCCGCGTTCACGGTGGGGCTTTTTCCATCGACCACACGCTTGTCTCCCTAGAACTTGATAAGAGAATGTCAATTAACTCGGAGGGCAAGAAGGAAATAGCGAAACTTGCCAACGGCCTGGTCTGCGAAGGGGACTCCCTGCTCGTTGACGCTGGGACAACTACGCTTGAATTCGTAAAAACCCTCTCCAACAAACGTAACATAACGATTGTTACACACGATTTACCGGTTGCTAACTACGCGGACGTCAGTCTGCCCAACGCCTCGGTCGTGGTCGTCGGCGGCGCGCTGAGAGACAACCATCACGACTGCTACGGGTCGATAACCGTCAGCGTGATCAACCAGCTTTACGTTGATAAGGCATTTCTGGGCGCCAACAGCTTCTCCCCCGAACAGGGCTTTATGACGGAGTCCCTGTTTGCAGAAGAGGTCAAGCACGCGCTGCTCGCACATGCAAAAGAGAAAATCGTACTGATTGATAGCTCGAAGCTCGGACATCATAATTTTAAGAAATTTGCCGACGTTAATGATTTCGATTATGTAGTTATGGACAAAGACGTTGATGGCAGGATGGGCGAGGCCATCCGAACGAGAGGGTGTAGGACTCAGCTGATGACTGCGGAAAACGAGTCAGACTCCTAGTTCGGTTGGCTGCTCGCTGAGCTTATTTCTCTTCCTAATGTCCGCACCACCCCATAACGTTTCGCGGTCATCTTTCGAAAAGTACGCTCAACCCTATTTTTTTACCGTTCGCTTCTGCTTTTACACTTTCGATTGACTTACGGTAGCCGAATGTTTTATTTCTATTACAGCAACGGCCACCAACGGTTCTCTTTTCCGGAGACTAGTCAACGAAAGAGGAAGAGATGCGAAAGTTTAAGTTTGGCGTTGATACTTTCATTTGGAGTGAGAACTTCTCCATAGACGACCTGTGGATTATCTCGAAGGCCGACAGCCTCGGTTTTAAGGTCCTCGATATTGCGGTCGCGCACCCCGAGTCATTTCCAACTCAAGAGGTAAAGAACGCGCTCGAGAAAACCAATCTCGAGGTTGTTACCACCACGACGCTCGGTGCGGGCACCAACCCCATCTCGCCCGATCCAGAGGTTCGCGCCGCCGCAGTCAAGTCGATGAAAACGCTGGTAGACATCAATGCCGAGCTCGGATCTCATATCATCGGCGGCGTCGACTATGCGGGCTGGGGATATCTGACCGGGCACCCGCGAACGAGTGACGAATGGGACCGATCGGTCGTCTGCATGCGCGAGGTCGCCGAGTATGCCCTCGAGGTCGCTCCCGACCTTTCGATTTGCGTCGAACCGTGCAATCGCTTTGAAACCCACTTCCTTAACACGGCGGAGGACGGCGTGAAGTACTGCAAGGCGGTTGGGACCAGCAACATGGGCGTTCACCTCGATTGCTTCCATATGATGCGCGAGGAGACGAGCTATTGGGGCGCCGTGCATACCTGCGGCAAGGAGTATCTCCGCTACGTCCATGTATGCGAGAACACCCGAGGAATTCCAGGGACGGGTCTAGTTCCCTGGAAGGAGTTCTTCGCGGCTCTCGAGGACATCGATTACGACGGCTACTGCGTAATAGAAAGCTTTGACCCCCGCTTTGAGGAACTGAATGGCCAGTGTGCAATCTGGCGCAAATTTGCCGAGACCGGTGAGGAGCTCGCCGTCAAGGGACTGTCGAACCTGCAGGCAATTGCATCCGAGGTGGATGCAGAAAAGGAAGGGAGAAAGTAATGCTCGTCAATCTCACTCAGATTCTTGCTGAAGCCGAAGCCGGAGGATATGCCGTTGGGTGCATCAACACGCCCAACGTCGAGACCCTTCGCGGTGTGGTAGATGCTGCAGAGGACCTGAACGTCCCCGTCATCATCGATCACGCTCAAGTGCACAACTCGCTCATTCCCATCGAGCTCATCGGCCCGAAGATGGTCGAGTATGCGCGACAGGCAAAGGTTCCCGTATGCGTTCATCTCGACCATGGTAGCGACTACACCTTCGTCATGAGGGCGCTGCGCGCGGGCTTCTCGTCCATCATGTACGACCTCTCCGCCGAGCCTTACGAGACCAACGTCGCAAAGCTTGCCGAGTTCACTAAGCATGCGCACGAGATGGACGTGACGGTCGAAGCGGAGCTTGGCGTCATGACCCTTGCGCAGGGCGAGGGCTGGACACACGAGAGCATCAAGAAGACCTACACCGACCCCGCGCAGGCGGCGGACTTTGCCACCAGGACCGGTGTCGACGCCCTCGCGGTCTGCTTTGGTACGGCGCACGGCATCTATGCGGAGCCCCCGCAGCTGGACGTTCAGCGGGTGAGGGACATTCGCGCTGCCGTTCCCGCCTCTACCCGCATTGTCATGCATGGCGGGTCGGGCGTTGACGAGAACCAGGTCATGCAGGCAATCTCCGCTGGCATTTCGAAGGTTAACTACTACAGCTATATGGGTCAGGCAACGACCAAGCACATGGCTGAGTATCTGCAGGGTGAGGGTGCGAACCAGTTCTGGCACGAGAACCACGAAGAGGCCTATCGCTTCATTCGCCAGTATGCCGGCCATATTCTCACCGTGTTCAAGAACGGCAAGTAGGGACTATTCGGGGGAGCTGCTCCGTGCTCAGGCCGGAGCAGGTGAGCGTTTGAGGGGAGGGAACATGAAAGTCGTAGGAGTCACCTCTTGTGCTACCGGCATTGCCCATACCTATATGGCCGCTGACGCCATCCAGAAGATATGTAAGAAGATGGGCTATGAGTGCAAGGTCGAGACGCAGGGGGCGGTGGGGATCGAGAACAAGCTCTCGAGTTCTGATATTGCGGCCGCTGATCTCATCGTCTTTGCAAATGACGTGCAGGTAAGCAAAATTGAGCGCTTTGAAGCATACAAGGACAAGATAAAGAAGCTCAGTCCTCACGAAGTCATCGCGCATCCTGACGTCATTTTTAAGTAATACACCCTAACTGCGAGGATTGTTCTCAATAAAGAAGAGAGGAAGAACAATGAGCGGAAAGTCCGCAAAGGAATTCGGCAAGGAACTCCAAGACGCGCTGCTCACGGGTGTTTCATACATGCTGCCGTTCGTTATCGGCGGCGGCGTTCTGATTGCGCTTGGTTTCCTGCTCGGTGGATACTTGATTCCAAACGACGCCTATGGAAGCAGCTTTGCCTCTACGGTGTTCTGGCTCGGAAAAGTTGCCTTTGGGTTCATGGTTCCTGTTGTCGCCGCATACATCGCATATGGAATTGCCGACAAGCCTGGTATCGCCGTTGGTATGGTCGGCGGCTGGATGGCCACCGACCCCTGGGGCGTTGGGCAGGCATCTGGTTTCATCGGCGCGATCATCGCGGGTCTTATCGCAGGGTATCTGGTTAACGCCCTTAAAAAGATCCCCCTCCCCACCCTACTCAAGTCGCTGCTCCCGACGCTTATTATCCCGGTGTTCGGCATTCTCATCGAAGGCGTCCTGATGTTCTACGTGATCGGCAGCCCACTTGCTGCGCTCACGGCGGCGCTTACCTCGTTCTTGAGTGGGCTGAGTGGCGGAAACCTCATTGTCCTGGGTATCATTCAGGGCTGCATGCTCGCATTTGATATGGGTGGCACCGTTAACAAGGTTGCCTATGCGTTTGCACTCGCCGCGATGGATGCCGCAAACTACATGCCCATGGCCGCAAACTTCGTCGGATCCATGGCACCTCCCCTGGGCATCGCCATTGCCATCATCGTCAGCAAGAAGATGCACGTTCGTAAGTTTCACGCGGCGGAGGCAAGCAACGGTAACCTCGTCGGCCTGTTCGTCGGTGCCTTCTCGATGATCACGGAGTACGCGATTCCCTATGCCGTCGCCGACCCCCTGCGCGTCATTCCGTCCCTCATGGCAGGGTCTGCCGTTGGTTGCGCCCTTTCCTATGCGTTTGGCCTGACGATGATGGCTCCTCACGGTGGCCTGTTCGTGCTCTTTGCGCTCAACAACATCCCGCTCTTCCTCGTTGCCCTTCTTGCCGGTGGCCTCGTGTCGGCCGGTTGCCTTCTCGCGCTCAAGAAAAACGTCACTGACGAAGAAGAGGCAGAAGCCGAGGAGAGCCTCGAGGCTTAGACCGTCCGCTCGTATCGGGTCAATAACTTTCCGGAAGGAACGTGTAATCAATGGCTAAGCTCGTAGACATACTTGAGAAGTTTCCCTTCCCGCCTGAGGAGAAGAAGCCCGCGCTGATTAGGAAGTCAGAGTACTCGACTGCGCTCTATCCTCCCAATGATGCTTCCACCTCGGACAACACCTTCACCATCATCTCGACGGACACCTTCATGCTCGGTATCTATGAGCTTGCCCCCGGCGGAGTCTTCCTTCCCTTGGACATCCACCCTGGCGATGAGTCCTACTACATTCTCCAGGGTCCCGTGATTCAGCGGAGCGGCAACGGACAGTTCGCATACCTCCAGACCGGAGAAGGACTGTTCATGCCCATGGGCGCGTGGCACTGTGCGCACAACTTCTCGGACAAGAAGACGCGCATCCTGTACTTCATCACGCCAAAGGCGTGGAGCAAGGACATTCCTCCCGCAGTCATTCCCTCCGACGAGGAGACCAAGTACTACAAGGGCGCAAACAACGACAAGCTTCCCAACATGCGAGGCGTGATCGAGGACATCTCGCGTCAGGGGTGTACGGATGACATCGGGCACTTCCCTGTGGAGGGTTCAGAGGCGCGAGCGACCGGCGCGGTCTATGCCGTTCGCGAGCACGAGAAGCTCAACAACATCCATGGTACGCACCATCCGATGCTGCTCCGCTTCATCACGAGCAACGACTTCGGCAACTTCGGCGAGATGATTCTCCCGGCCGGTGGCTATGGTCCGCGCTGCTCTGATCCAGATACCCACGATGGCGACGGATGTATCTACTGTGTCGACGGGCCAATCACGCTCAACCTCGTTGACCTGGAAGAGAGCTTCGTCCTCGAGGAGGGGGATACGTTCTTCCTTCCTGCCCATACGAAGTATCAGCTTGTGAACTTCGAAGCCAAGCCAGTCAAGGCGGTCTTCGGCATCACCCAGCTCTAACGGATTAATTCGGTTCAAACAGCGGGAGGCGTCGGTTTCCTCCGACGCCTCCCCTTTTCTCGGGAGTGAATGTCGTGAACATTGTCATGGGGAGCGATGAGGCTGGTTTTCGCCTCAAGGAGCAGGTCAGGGAATACTTGAAGGCCGCCGGTCATGCGGTCACCGACGTTGGCGCATTCTCGGAAAGTCCCGTGCTCTATCCCGAGATAGCGGAGAAGGCCTGCGAGAAGATCACGAGTGGTTCCTGCGAGCGCGGGGTGCTCATCTGTGGGACGGGCATCGGGATGGCAATCACCGCAAACAAGATACCCGGGATCAGGGCTGCCGTCGGCCACGACGTCTATTCGGCCGAGAGGAGCGTTCTGAGCAACGACTGCCAGGTCGTGACATTCGGAGCCAGGATAGTCTCGTACCAATACGTGACGAGACTCCTGGATACGTGGCTGTCATGCGCATTCGTTGATGGGCCAAGCACCCCCAAGGTCGAGAGAATTACCCAAATCGAGAGCAAGTATGTGAGGCGATAGGCATGCAGAGAATCATCAACGACCCAGACATGGTCGTAGAGGAGATGCTCCTTGGGTTTGCCCAGAGCAGGAGCGACCTCCTCCATGTTGATCCAGACAACCCGCGCGTGGTTCTCTCGAACTCCTTCTCCGAGAAGAAGAAGGTGGGCGTGGTTACCGGCGGTGGCAGTGGCCATTTTCCCGCGTTTATCGGCTATTGTGGCAGGAACATGGTCGATGCGGTTGCGGTGGGTGAGATCTTCTCGTCCCCCACGGCAAAGTCGTTCTATGACTGCATCAAAGATGTCGACCAGGGCCTGGGGGTCGCCGTTCTCTATGGTAACTACGCCGGGGACAACATGAACGTCAAGATGGCCCGCAAGAAGGCCGAGAAAGAGGGCATTCGCGTCGAGACCGTCGTCGCAAACGATGACGTAGCAAGTGCTCCTCGCGACGACCGCCCCCATCGCCGTGGTGTCGCCGGAGAGATTTTTATGTGGAAGGCGGGCGGGGCCAGGGCTGCGATGGGCGCCACGCTCGACGAGGTCATCTCCTGCGCTCAGAAGGCGATTGACAACACCCGTAGCGTGGGCATCGGCCTTGGGCCGTGCACGATTCCCGCAAACGGCAAGCCCAACTTCTCGATCGCGGACGGAACCATGGAGGTCGGCATCGGCCACCATGGCGAGCCCGGGATTCGAGTGGAGTCGCTCAAGGCTGCAAACGAGATGGCCGACGAGATGACGGAGGCCGTACTTCAGGACCTCCCCTTCGAGAGAGGAGACGAGGTCGCCGTACTCGTCTCCGGGCTTGGCGCTACGCCGGTCATGGAGCAGTACATCCTCTACAACCGCGTCGGCAGCACCTTGGCGCAAAGGGGAATCACCGTCTATAGGTCCTACGTGGGAAACTACTTCACGTCGCTTGAGATGAACGGAATAACCTTGACGGTGTTGCGGCTTGATTCCGAGCTCAAGCAGTGCCTTGACTATCCCGTTGACACTCCGGGCCTCGTACAGTGGGAGAGATAGCAATGCAGACGATACGAAATGCAAGGAATGCCAGAATCACCCGCTCGATCATCGAGGCCATCCACGAGAATGCTGCCTATCTCAGCGAAATTGACGGGGCGACAGGCGACGGCGACCACGGGGTCAACATGAACAAGGGGTTTCTCCTCGCCGGGACACGCATCGATGAGGACATGGGCTTCTCCGAGTCGCTCCTCGTGCTGGGGGACACGCTCGTCATGGACATCGGTGGCAGCATGGGCCCCATCTACGGCACTCTTTTCTCCGCGCTTGGCGAGGATCTGGAGCCAGCGGACGAGATTGACGCCCCCTTGTTTGCAAGGGCCCTTGATGATGCAACCCAGGCGCTGATGGACCTCGCGGGGGCACGTCTCGGAGACAAGACTCTCGTCGACACGATTCATCCGGCGGCAACCTCGTTCAGGACCGCCGTTGACGAGAGAAAGACATTCAAAGAGTGCCTTTCCGCCATGTCGTGCGGGGCGGAGCGTGGAAAAGAGGGCACGAAGCAGATGCAGGCAAGGATAGGTCGTGCCGCACGTCTGGGCGAAAGAAGCATCGGTTTCCTCGATGCGGGTGCAACTTCGTGCTGCATTATCCTCCAGGCGATGAGCAGGGCCATGCAGTCCGAGCTCTAAAGGACTGGGGGTCAACCGTCATCCGAACGCCGCCGCACCCCAACCATGGGTGCGGCGGCGTGTGATACAAACGAGAATGCGTGACCCTACAGGTACTTCTCGGCTATGCAGGGGTTCTCGCACGAGTGGCAGCTCATCATGCAGGGTCTGTCATCAAAGCGTCCTCCCGGCAGGGTGGCCGCGACGAGCGTCCTGTGATCTCCCTTGGCAAGATCCCTCACGACGTCGAGGTCGAGCTTGAGCGCGCATGTCATACGCTCCCCGTAGTCGTGATCGGCCCAATAGCAATGCACCGCATGGCGATACTTGATAGTCTCCGAGCAGGGTGCGATGTTTCGGGCGGTGTTGCCGATGAGAGCCTCCTTCTGCATCTCGTCCATGAGACGGTAGAGGTCGCCGCCCGCGCGGAAGCAGTCGTCGGTGGGGTCGTCGGTGGGGTCATAGGCCCACATGGCCCCGTCAAGCGACAGCGGTGGCTCCATCACGTCTGGCTGAGCCGACCACCAGCCCTGCGAGTTGGGCGAATAGGCGGGAGCGGAGCCGTAGTTTCCATCCACGCGCATCGCGCCGTCACGGTGATAGTCCGCGACCTTGGCGTGCTTGGCCTGGTTCACGGGAATCTGATTGTGGTTGACGCCCAAGCGGTAGCGCTGCGCATCGCCGTAGACGAAAAGCCTTCCCTGGAGGAACTTGTCAGGCGAGAATCCGATGCCTGGGACAACGTGGGCCGGGGTGAAGGCGGCCTGTTCGACCTCGGCGTAGTAGTTCTCGGGCCAGCGGTTGAGCTCGACCTCGCCCACCTCGATGAGCGGATAGTCCGCGTGCCGCCAGACCTTTGTGATATCGAAGGGGTTCTCGTAGTGATGGTTTGCCTGCTCTTCGGTCATGACCTGGATGTACATCTTCCACTTGGGGAAGTTACCTTCGGCAATGGCCTCGTAGAGGTCCCGGCCGGAGCTTTCCCGGTCGCGCGCCACGAGATCGGCTGCCTCTGAGTCAGTTAGGTTCTTGATTCCCTGCTCGGTACGGAAGTGGAACTTCACCCATACGCGTTCGTTGCGCGCGTTATACATCGAGAAGGTGTGCTCGCCGTAGAAGTGCATGTGACGGAAGCCATCGGGGATGCCGCGATCAGACATGACGACCGTGGTCTGATGGAAGCATTCGGGCAGAAGCGTCCAGAAGTCCCAGTTGTTCTGCGCACTCCGCATGCCAGTCATGGGGTCGCGCTTGACGGCGCGGTTGAGGTCGGGAAAGTTGTGGACGTCCCGGATGAAGAAGGTGGGAGTATCGTTTCCCACGAGGTCCCAGTTGCCCTCCTCGGTATAGAACTTCACCGCGACGCCGCGGATGTCGCGCTCGGCGTCTGCGGCACCGCGCTCTCCGGCGACGGTCGAGAAGCGAATGAAGAGGTCGGTTTTCTTACCCACGGCGGAGAACAGGTCCGCCTTTGAGTAGCGCGTGATGTCGTTCGTGATGGTGAGCGTGCCATAGGCACCCCAGCCCTTTGCGTGCATTCTGCGTTCGGGGATGACCTCGCGATCAAAGTGTGCGAGCTTCTCCAGGAGCCAGACGTCCTGCATCATGACCGGACCGCGAGGACCTGCCGTGATGCTGTGCTCGTTGTCGGCAACGGGAGCACCCACCGCATTGGTCAGCTTCTTGTACTCTTCCATTAAGACCTCCTTCTTTCCGTGCTGTTGCTAGTGTTCGTGGTGGACGGCCTCGGCCGTTCCTCCAAGACCTCCCGCGTGTTGCCTTGCCTGACACTCAGTGCAGACATAGTGCAGGGTGAGCTCGTACCCCGTGAGGTTGACGTGCGCCGCACGTTCAAGGCGGTCCTTAATGTCCTCGAGCGAAAGATCAGATACCTTCCCGCAGACGTCGCAGACAAGGTGTTCGTGAGGTGAGAGTGTCCCATCGAAGAGGTCGGGGCCGCCATGTATTTTCACGCGCCGAATGAGGCCGTTTGTGGTGAGATAGTTAAGGTTGTTGTATACAGTAGCTTTTACGATCGAGGGCATCGTACGACATGCGCGCAGGTAGACACCCTCAGCAGAGAGATGCATCCCTGAATCTTTCACGATTTTGAGGACAAGCTCACGCTGTTTGGTCAAAAGTCCTCCCTCGGCTACTTAATTTAGAATAATTCTAATTTAGTATTCCCAATATCAGGTAGGGTGGAGCCGTTCTTCAAGGCTATCGGCGAACGAGCCAAAACGATACATGGACGGGAAGGGGAGTTTGGCTTGCTTGCCGGACGCGCGTTGCGGTGGTGGTGGCACGGGAACAATATGCGATGACGTCTTTGTCTATAGGAGAGGAGAACGCACATGAGGTTCCAGGGTAAGAGCGTGGTTGTAACCGGAGCGAGCTCGGGCATGGGCCGCCAGATTGCCTATGACTTCGCCAAGGAGGGTGCGACCGTCGTGGCCGTGGCGCGTCGAAAGGAGCGTTTGGAGGAGCTGTCCTCTCAGGCTGAGAAGGACGGCCTGTCTGGCAAGATTCTGCCCTATGCGGGTGACATTTCCGCACAGGAGACAAACGAGGGCATGATTGACTTTGCGGTCGAGCGGTGCGGCAAGCTTGACGTTCTCGTCAATAACGCCGGCATCATGGATGGCTTCGAACCCGTGGCGAGCATATCCAACGAGCGCTGGGACAGGATCTTCGCCGTCAACGTCAAAGGGCCGATGTACGCCATGAGAAAGGCCGTGCAGGTCATGCTCGCGCAGGAGTCTCGCGGCAACATCGTCAACGTCGCCTCAATCGGGGGCACGAATGGGTGCCGCGCGGGTGCCGCCTATACGGCCTCAAAGCATGCGCTTGTCGGCCTGACCGAGAACACCGGCTATATGTATGCCCCCGAGGGCATCCGCTGCAACGCCATCTGCCCGGGCGGTGTGGACACCGAGATCAGCTCGTCCATGACCGACATCGACCAGGTCGGCATGGGTCGCATCATGGCCGGCCTCGACAGGGGCATTCGCACGGGCACGCCCGAGGAGATTGCGGTGGCGGTGCTGTTTGCCGCGAGCGACGCGGCGGGCTTCCTCACCGGAGCCGTGATCAAGGTCGACGGTGGCGTCTCCTGCAACTAAGAGCACGGGCGCGTCTATCGGACAATGCCTTACGCCCCCGTCCGCCTTGTCGTGGACGGGGGCGTGATCTGTGCGGCCCGTTTCAGAGAGGTGAGCGCCAAGGGTCTGATGCGCCTTCGAGCCATGTCGAGTCCTGTGCCGAGGAGCGCCATGACCCTCAGGCACTCTACCTGCGGTACCTTGGCCCAATAAATCGTTTGAATTCGGTACCCGCAAAAAAATACGACTTTGGTACGGGCCCAAAACGCGTCTACCAGCGGGTACCATACCCCAACAAATAGTTGGCCTTCGGTACACCCAGTTGAGGCCGTACCAAAGCGCCCTCGTACCACAGCGCAACGAGCTATCGGACTTTGGTACACATGCAAGGCACGTCTTCGCCAGCCTTTTCACACAAGACGGTTGGCTCGCTCCGCCATGACCACCATCAATACAAGAAGAACGGCGAGGTAGAAGGGATAGAGGCTTATCGAGACGTGCTCGGCGACAAGGCCGAAAACCGGTGCCATGACCGATCCCACATATGCGAAGGCCATCTGCATGCCCGTGAGAGAGAGCGCGTTCTGCTCGCCAAAGCGNNCTGGCGTGGCATGGATGATCGAGGGGTAGATGGGCGCGCAGCCGCAGCCGNTCATNACNAGGCCTACGAGCAGNGTGGCNTTGCCTGNGGGGAGAAGNACGAGNNCGATGCCCACGCCCACGAGCATCTGGCCGAGTCGAATCATGGCCTTGTCGTCAAGGCGCAGCGTGAGAAAGCCGCCTGCAGCTCGACCTACGGTGATGCCCAGGTAGAAGAGCGAGGCCCAGCCCGCGGCCTCATCGGCGGAGATTCCGCGCGCAAGCGAGCAGTAGCTTGCGGCCCACATGCCGCAGCTGGACTCGAGCGCGCAGTAACAGAAGAAGCAGACGAACACCTCTTTCACGCCAGGAAGGGCCAGAAGCGAGCGCCGCGAGATCGCTGGGGTGCGCCCCTCGGTCTCGTGCGAAGGCGCCTCGGCCCTTGCCCAGAGCCTATGGCTTGGCGCGATGAGTCCGACGATTACAAACTGTATGAGGCCGATGGCAAGAAAACCCGTGTGCCACGTGCCCTGCACGAGACAGGCGGCCATGATAATCGGGCCCGCGCTGGCGCCCACGCCCCACATGCAGTGAAGCCAGCTCATGTGCCGCGCGGCGTAGTTGATGGAGACGTACGTGTTGAGNGCNGCNTCGATGGCNCCCGCGCCGAGTCCATATGGGATTGCCCAAAGGCAGATCTGCCAGAAAGAACCAGCGGTGGAGAAGCCCACGAGCGCCAGCGCGGTGAGCGTCACGCTACCTATGATCGTGCGAAAGACCCCGAGCCGCCTTACCAGATGCACCGCAAGCAGGCTCGAGACGATGGTCCCCGCGCCGATGACGATGGTGACAATTCCCTGCCAGGACACGCCGGCACCAAGCTCAACGTACATCGACGGCCATGCGGCGCCGACGGCGGAGTCAGGCAGGCCCAAGCTCACGAAGGTTATATATATGACGGGGAGAAGCAGGCTCAAGACTGGCTCCATATCGCTGGCGTCGCCGTCTGACGACCAGACCATGATTGCAGAAGTGCTCGACCTCTTGGACAAAAACAGATTTGCACGCAGATTCCGCGAGAAGTGCGGGCGTATGCCGCCGTGGCGCCGCCGTGACACCCGTGGACGGTGTACCATCGTCTGGATACGGTGGCGGAGGGGAGGCGCGCTCATGGCACAAGACGAAGGTCAGCGAAAGCAGGGGGTGTCCCCCGAGCTCGACGAGCTCTCCTCCACGCTCATGGGCGACGCCTTTGACATGCTCGCAGAAGGCAAGGACATCAACGTCCTGCTCGTCGTGGAGGACGCCGCGGGTGTCGTCGCCCCGTACGTGTTCTCTGACGATGGCCCCGAGGAGTGTCTTGAGGGCGCTCGCGCAAAGGTCCGCTCGCTTGACCACGAGGACGGCGATCCAGAGACGAGGCTCGGTGCGCCCGTGCGCTACGCACTTACGTATGAGGGCGCCGTCGAGGGTGAGGGGGGCGCCTATCGCGACGCGCTTATCCTCGAGTTTGGTGAACGCGGCTACACGAGCTACTCCGCCTACTCGTTTGTAGAGGGCAAGGGCCGTCGCGACAAGTTCCGATGGAGTGACCCCGCGCCGGCTGGCGAGATGAAGTCGCTGCTGTAGATGCTGCGATGACAAGCATGCGCACGTTTGCGCAGGCCGTACGTGCAGTAAAGTACCGAAGGAAAAACCAAGGCACAGATGAGCGGACGTGACGTGCGTCCGACATGCGCAATTCGAACGAGAGGGACACATGCGTCAGGAGAACATAAGAAACATCGCCATCATCGCCCATGTCGACCACGGCAAGACCACCCTTGTGGACCAGATGCTCAAGGCCACAGACGCCTTCCGCGAGAACCAGCAGGTCCAGGAGCGCGTGCTCGACTCCAACGACCAGGAGCGCGAGCGCGGCATCACCATTCTGGCCAAGAACATCTCAATCGAATACCGAGGCATCAAGATCAACGTCATCGACACCCCTGGCCACGCTGACTTCGGCGGCGAGGTCGAGCGCGTGCTCAGAATGGCCGACGGCGCAGTTCTTCTCGTTGACGCCGCCGAGGGTCCCATGCCCCAGACGCGCTTCGTTCTGCACCACGCCATCGACGGCGGCCTGCAGATCATGATCTGCGTGAACAAGATCGATCGCGAGGGCGCCCGTCCGGAGGAGGTGGTCAACGAGTCGCTTGACCTGATGATGGATCTCGGCGCCTCCGACGACCAGCTNGAGTTNGCCATGGAGCACGTGGTGTTTGCCTCGGCGGTCAACGGCTTCTCGCGCCTCTCGCCCGATGACGACAACGACGACATGTTCCCGCTTCTCGACATGATCGTCGACGGCCTGCCCGCACCCGAGGTCGACCCGTCCGGCCCGCTCGCCATGCAGTGCGTGACCGTGGACCACTCCAGCTACGTGGGCCGCATCGGCATCGGCCGTGTGTACTCGGGCACCATCCATCAGGGCGACAAGATCCTCGTGGTCAAGAACGACGGCTCCCGTGCCATGAGCCAGGTCAAGCAGCTCTTCACGTTTGACTACCTGGGCCGCAAGGAGTGCACGGAGGTCGAGTCCGGAGACATCGGCGCCGTGGTGGGCGTGGACTCGACCGACATCGGCGACGTCTACACCGACCCAGAAAATCCCGTCGAGCTCGAGCCCATCGAGATTGATCCCCCTACGCTTTCCGTCGTCTTCGAGGCTTCCACCTCGCCGCTCGTTGGACANGATGGTGACNTCGTGGGNGGCAGGCAGCTCAAGGAGCGCCTGATGCAGGAGCGCGAGAACAACGTGACCATGCGCATCGAGGAGCTTCCCGACAAGACGGGAATCGAGGTCGCCGGACGCGGCATCCTACACCTGTCGGTTCTCATGGAGGACATGCGTCGCGAGGGCTTCGAGTTTCAGGTGGGCCGCCCGAGGGTTCTCTTCAAGAAGGGTCCCGACGGCCATCGCCTCGAGCCGATCGAACAGGCCGTGGTAGAGTGCTCGAGCGAGTACTCCGGCAAGGTCATCGAGGTCTTTGGCAACGCTGGTGGCACCATGAGCAGCATGGACACGGGTGTCNCCCAGACCCATCTCGAGTTCAAGATTCCCACGCGCGGCATCATGGGCCTTAAGAACCGAATCCTCAACGTCACNCANGGNGANGCCGTCTTCTACCACACCTTCCTCGAGTACGGTCCATTTGCGGGTGACATCGGCAATCGCCAGAACGGTGCGATGATCTCGATGAGCACCGATAAGGCCGTCGCATATGCGCTGGGCGCGCTCCAGGATCGCGGTTCGCTCTTCGTGGGACCAGGTATCAAGTGCTACGAGGGCATGCTCGTGGGCGAGCGATCAAAGCCCGGCGACATGGTCGTTAATATCGCGCGCACGAAGAGCCTNGGNAACCAGCGTTCCTCTACCGCCGACGTCTCCGTGCAACTCACGCCCCCCCGTACCTTCACGCTCGAGGAGGCCCTCGAGTACATCATGGACGACGAGTTCGTTGAGGTCACGCCCAAGAACATCCGCATGCGCAAGCGCATCCTGTCCGAGACCGACCGCCGCAAGTGGGCCGTCCGCAACGGCATGGTCAACAAGTAGGGGTCACTATCTGAGCAGGGCCCGTTCCTAGCGGGGACTCTCATCTCCGGCGCTTCCCTCGGGGGAGCGTCGGACTTTTCTTGCCCGCTGCGCCGCCTTCCTGACCGAGCCCACAATAGAGGGGGTGAGGTCCACGTCGGCGGGCGAGAGGATGTTGTGCTTGAGAGACATGCGCCGCGTCCAGACCGTGAGCGCAACGCAGATGACGGCTGCCCAGGGCTTGCCGAGGTGTGCATAGACCACGAGGNCGTAGTATGCGNCNGCGCCNGCGACGGCGCAGATGGCGTAGAGGTTGTCCCTTCTGAAGATGTGAGGGACCTCGCCCAAGAAGACGTCTCGCAGCATGCCGCCACCGATGCCGGTGATGGTTCCCATGAGAATCGCGGCCATGGGGATGAGGTCGAAGATGATGGCCTTGTCTGTTCCCAGCACGGAGAAGAGCCCCACGCCTAGGATGTCAAACCACGCGATGACGCTCTGCCACCGCTCGAATGGCATCGGAAAGAGAAAGCCCACAATGCCCGTGGCTACGCTCGCGGGGATGGCGTAGGGGGACTGCAGCATGTAGACCCCGCCCTGCTGCATGATGATGTCGCGGATGAGTCCGCCGCCGAGACCGCAGATGAGTGCGAGTCCCACAAACCCCACGAGGTCGAGCTTGCGCCAGTAGCTGACGAGAACCCCTGCNATCGAGCCNANGACCACNGTNGCNAGCTCNATCCANACGGGCAGCGAAACGGCGGTGGCCTCGGGACCTGCGGCTGTGAAGAAGATGTCCATGCGGCTTCCTCGGTATGATAACGATGTGATTGAGCTGGGCGCTCGTGGCGGCCGCCCAATCGTAACACGGGCACAGTGGCGGGCTCGCCACCGTCGCTCCGCGGTAGCATGCAATTTTTCTGTCTCCGTGCGGAGGCGTTCGAACTCATGTATACTTTCTTTCGCATTTACAGGGAGAGTTGTCCGAGTGGCCGAAGGAGCACGATTGGAAATCGTGTATACGTCTAAAGCGTATCCTGGGTTCAAATCCCAGACTCTCCGCCAGTAGATTCTGCGGCGCCCGCGAGGGCGCCGCTTTCGCACCCCACGGAGGGGTGGCAGAGTGGTTGAATGCGGCGGTCTCGAAAACCGTTTAGCCCNTCGGGGCTACGAGGGTTCGAATCCCTCCTCCTCCGCCATTTGAGACTTTGGGTCGGTTCGCGATAGCGGGCCGGCCTTCTTTATGCGCTGTTGCGTGGGGACGTCACCTACGGCAGCGGTTTCATGGGCACCTGCAGAAAAACAGGCCGAATGGTCGACTGCTCTAGCAAGCATGGCCAATACCGCCTGCCTAGGGTTATAAAATCGCAGGAATCGTTATGTCTCATGAGCGAATGCGAGTATGCACCCGTCCATTCGACTCGTTTTTCTGCAGATCTCTCCGCCGTCGTCCGCAGCGAGGAAAAATGACAGGACGCGTGAACGGTGCGCGCTATGGGTATCATGGGGTCAGTCGCACGCTTCCCAACAGAGAGAGGATGCGGGGATGAGTAGTCTTCGCAGGCGGAAAGAGATAAGCGAAGCCGTCGCTGCGGCCGACGAGGCGCTTGCCTGTCTGCATCGCGCTGATGATGACCTGGGAAGTGCTAACAGCTGGGGGTTGTTTGACATCCTCGGCGGAGCACTCATCGCCACCGCAGTTAAGCACAGCAAGATCAACGATGCGAACGATGACCTGGAGCAGGCGCGTCGTGCACTCCAGACGTTCGCAAGAGAGCTGGGTGACGTCGAGGGGTTTATCGCCACGCGCGTGGAGGTCGATGACTTCCTCCATTTTGCGGATTACTTCTTTGACGGACTTGTTGCTGACTGGCTGGTACAGTCCAAGATCGGAGAGGCGCGCGGCCAGGTCAGGCGCGCCACTCGTCAAGTCGAAGAAATTCGCGCCGCGCTTCTTGGCGCATAGCCAAAGGGCGACATAGTATGCTTTGCGTTTGGGGTTTCGCTCAAAGGAGGACGACATGGCAGGTGACGTCAACGTCGAGGGTTTTCAGAGGGATAGGTACTTCTCGAGGTCGTGGGCACTACTTACGAGGGACAAGGGTTGGATCAAGCCCGTCCTCGTGCTGGCGGTGGCCATTCTCGTACCCATTGCCGGCCCGCTTGCCCTGCTTGGCTATGCGCTCGAGTGGGCTCGCCTGACCGCATGGGGAGTGAGCTCGGCTCCCAAGCAGCANGGNGTNCGCGTGGGCGAGTGCATCGGTAGCGGCTGGCGGGGCTTTGTCGTGGCGTTCGTATGGGTGTTCTTCACTTCGCTTATCGCATATCTTCTACGTAGGATTCCGATGGCAGGGTGGACGCTATATTTTGTATGGTGCATCTTCTCGATATTTCTTNNCATGATGGTGCCCGTTGCCATGCTGAGGGCAACTATCTACCAGAAGATCGCTGCCGGCCTCAACGTTCGTGTCGTTTGGCAGATGGCAACGCATGACGTTGCCGGACTCTTCAGGATTCTCGGCATGAACGTAATCGCATGCCTCGTCTTTGGCCTTGCGACGCTTCTCGTCTGCACCGCTGGTTTTGCGACCTCCCTCGGCTCGCTCGTGTACTCGATGCAACTGCTCGGAGCCAATGCGTCGGGCATGCCCACGCAACTGTACTATGCGCAGATCGCCCAGGTCGTCATGCAGTTTCTCTGCGCGATGGGCCCTGCTCTCGTAGCGGCTCTTGTCATTGACAACATTGGTGCCGCCGTAATGTCTCTTCTGGGGCAGACCGCGTATGCATTGTGGATTCGACAGTTTGACGTAGCCTCCTGGAGAGGCGAGAAGGACCCGCTGCCCCCATTTGTCGTGGACTCTCGCGACCAGCCAGTGGCACCCCAGCCCCAGCAAGCGCAGCAGCCCGGGCCTCGTCAGGGTGGCGACGGCGCATAGGACGTTTCCAGGTGCGGGTGTCATGTGGATTGCATGGCGCCCGCGATATCCCTCCGATTGTCGGCGCGAGCGAAAAAGCGTTCTGAGCTGGTAACCCTACCAACCCGCGTCAGATAACCAGAAGCTACCCGTCAGCTTGGTGTCAGACGTGTGTCCTACGCTTCTCCCAAGACCGCGTGGGGGAAGGGTGAAGGTGTCGTCGCCGTTTCTAGTTCGGGACTTCATATGCTATGATACTCGACCGAACCTTTCCTGCTCCGGGTGCACCCTTCACGTCCCGGAGCCACTAGCCCAGAGGAGGTGAACCACATGAAGGCTTATGAATTGCTGTANTTTGTCGATCCCGCNTCTGACGAGGCCACNCGAGCCGCCGTCATGAAGCGCATCGAGGTCGCTATCGAGGGCGGCACGGTCGACAACGTCGAGNATTGGGGCAGGCGCAAGCTGGCCTACGATATCGACAAGATCAATGAGGGTGACTACACCCTTATCAACTTCCATGCAGATCCCACGCAGATCGCGGAGCTCGATCGAGTCCTGCGCATCAATGACGCTGTCAAGCGTCACATGGTCGTGTGCCGTGAGGTCAAGGATTAGACATGGAAGGACAGGTCAGGTGCCTGCCAATGAGAGGTAGTGAGCCAGATGAGCATCAACAGAGTGAACATTTCGGGCAACCTCACGAGGGANCCCGAGCTCCGNTCCACNGCNAGNGGCACCCAGATNCTNNNNTTCGGGGTNGCCGTCAACGANCGNCGTCGCAACCAGCAGTCGGGCGAGTGGGAGGACGTTCCCAACTTCGTCGACTGCGTCGTCTTCGGCGCGCGTGCAGAACCGCTCAGTCGCTTCCTCTCCAAGGGAGCGAAGGTCGCCATCGAGGGCAAGCTNCGCTACAGCACCTGGGAGTCGAAGGACGGGGGCAAGCGCTCCAAGCTCGAGGTCGTCGTCGACGAGGTCGAGTTCCTCTCCTCGAGGAACCAGCAGGGCGGCGGCCAGCAGTACGGCCAGCCCCAGGCGGGCGGCCAGTCCGCTCCGTCGTACTCCGCTCCGGCGCCGGCCCCGCAGTACTCCCAGAGTCCCGTCCAGAACCCGCCGTCGGCTGACGTCTACGACGAGGACATCCCGTTCTAGGAATCGTAAGGGGTGGCATGCGTGCCACCAACAGAAAGGCAACATGACATGGCTCAGCANAANCAAGATTTTCAGCGCCAGCCGCGTCGCAAGTACTGCCAGTTCTGCAAGGAGAANACNGAGTACATCGACTACAANGATGTCCAGCTTCTNCGCAAGTATATGACCGATCGCGGCAAGATCAAGCCGCGCCGCGTCACTGGCGCCTGCACGCAGCATCAGCACGACATAGCGAACGCGATCAAGCGCGCCCGCGAGATGGCNCTCNTNCCCTACACCGTCCCCGTGGTCTCCAGCCGCGGCGGCCGTAGCCGTGGGTAAGAGCTGCAGTAACGAGAGAGCTCGCAATGCTAGGTAACGGACACAGCGACAACGGCACCCCGCCCAGCCCCGGCGGCATGGGCGGTACGGCTCCGCGCGATGATGCGAGAGATGCGGGCGGCGGAATCGTCCCCGTGGGTCCCGACATGTCGAGCGGGAATGACGTCGCGGCATGGAAGGGGTACCTAAGCTGCGCCCTTGGCGGCGTTGCGGCGGGTCTGCTTCCCATTGTCGCGTGCGCGGCGGTCTCCTACGGAACCTTCCTCGCCGTGCGCGGCAGNGGAGCCAAGGAGCTTGTGCTCAGCGCGGTCTTCTCGATCGTGCCGGCACTGGCCGTCTCGTTCGTCTTTGGGTACACCACGCCGCTCGAGGCCCTCGTGGCCTGCATCGCGAGCGTTGCGGTCGCACGGCTCGTTACCAAGCAGTCCATGAGCACGGGTGTCGGTATCATTACGGTTGCGGTTCTGTCGCTTGCCCTTATCGGCTGCGATGCCGTCGTGGCCTGGATGAGCAACACGACCATTCCTGAAATCGCCGAGGCAATCGTGGCGAGCTACCAGGCGTCGCTTGCCGACCTCCCTGTGGACACCATGGCCCAGGTGAACACCGTGCTTTCGGCGTTCAAGAACCTCTGGCCCATAAGCTATGTGGTCATGGGCCTCGGAGAATTCTGCGTCGCGTGGATTGGTGTCCAGACGGCCGCGAGAGGGCTTCGCCTGCCTCAGGACCTTCTGCCGCACCTTGCCGGCTTCGACGCTCCGCTCTGGACCGTCGTGCTGCTCGTCGCGAGCCTTCTGGGGCTTTCGCTGGGAAGCGTGATCTCATCTACCACGGGGCTCGTGTCGCAGGTGTCGCTGAATGCAGTGATGGTCTCAAGGCTTATCTTTGCAGCTCAGGGTCTGGCAGTGCTCTCGTGGCTCTTCCGTCAGAAGAGGATGGGCCCCTTTGCGGTGGCTTTTCTCACGCTGCTTGCGATTTTTCTCGAATTGCAGTTCTACATCATGACCATCGTCGGGCTCGTGGACGTGTGGCGCAACTTCAGGCACCTTCCGAGGGGCAAGAAGGTCACCGTCCAAGACGCATCGAATCAGAAGTAAGTAATAGTCGGCNCANGCCGACTGACCGAAGGAGTTTCCCATGAAAGTCATCCTCTTGGGTGAGCTTCGGGGTAAGGGCGGAGAGGGCGACATCGTTGACGTCGCCCAGGGTTTTGCGGAGAACTTCCTGTTCCCCAACAAGATTGCTACCCCCGCCACCCCAAGCAACATCAAGCAGCTCGAGGAGCGTCGTCACAGCATCGAGATGCGCGAAGCTCAGCGCATTGCCGATGCCGAGGCCACCAAGGCGGCGCTCGACGGCAAGAACGTGACCGTCGACGCAAAGATCGGCGACGAGGGCCAGCTCTTTGGCTCCGTCACCTCCACCCAGATCGTCGAGGCCATCAAGTCTGAGCTTGGCGTCGAGATCGACAAGAAGCGTATCGGCCGTGGGGCGACCATCAAGACCATCGGTTCCCACCCCGTGTCCATCGAGCTCTATCGCGACGTCACCGCTGCGATCAACGTCCTCGTCGGCGTCACCGCCGAGCCCGAGACCGTTGCGACCGCCGAGGCGACCGAGGTCGCCGAGTAGCTTCCGGGACTTTTCGACCAGCAGGTTGGTTGAGCTGGGGATTTCAACAATTCCCGCAGGTCAGCGACTTGCAGGCCAAGGGGTCGAGAGGCCGCCGATCTTTACGCGAGCAAAACCCTGCGGGCACAGCAGCCTGCAGGGTTTTTCGGTTATATTGCATCAAAACAACTCTCTGACCAGCAAATATAAAGAACACAACGGATGGTGCTTTGAATAGTCGCATTGAGCATGCGAATAGTAATGAATAAAGCGTCGTTACGATAAAAAGGGGCGCGACCCAACGGGGACATACCACTCAGAATTTTGTTGAAAACGTTGAAAACCCGCATATGCCCCGCTCAGGCTAAATACCTATCAACAATCGGTGTCGAAGGGACTTTTCGGCCAAAAAAAGACCCTTGCGCACGCCTCGAATTGAGGTAGTATGCCCCCACAAATCACTGACGAAACAACCAGGAGGGATAATGTCCGAGGATGTCTATGACATCAACCCAACGCGTATGACCGAGACGGTCAGCAAGGCGATGCCGCAGGACCCGGAGGCGGAGTCCTCCGTCCTCTCCGCGATGATGATTTCGCAGGAGGCCCTCCAGGAGTGCCTCATCGACCTTGGCTCCCAGGACTTCTATCTGCCGAGCAACGCCAAGATATACATCGCCATGCGCGAGATGTTCGACAAGAACCTTCCCATCGACACGATATCGCTCGCCGACTATCTCAAGAGCGCTGGCGAGCTTGATCGTGTCGGCGGCCGGACGTACCTCCTCGATCTTGGCAACAACTCGCTCGCGCTGGCCGGTTGGCGTCGGCACGTGGAGATGCTCCACCGCGACACCACGCTGCGCAAGATGATNCAGGCCTCCGCGCAGATCACCGCGCTCGCCTACGACGCCCCCGAGGACACCAAGGAGGTTGTCGACAAGGCCGAGAAGCTCCTTCTCGACGTAACCAACCGGGACGTGCAGAAGTCCGAGCAGTCCATCGAGGAGATCATGGGCCAGCTCTACCTCGANCTGGGGGAGATGAGCGCTCGCGGAGACGTGACGCTCGGCGTGAGCACGGGCTTTCCCAGAATCGACGAGCACCTTCTTGGTCTGCGACCTGGTCAGATGGTGGTCATCGGCGCCCGACCCGGAGTCGGCAAGACGTCGTTCGCGCTCAACCTCGCCGTCAACGCTGCGGCTGCGGGCGCCTCGGTCGCGTTCTTCTCGCTTGAGATGAGCAAGGTCGAGATCGCTCAGAGGCTGCTCGCCGCCCAGGCGCACATCGGGTTGAAGGAGATTCGCTCCGCGCGCATTCGCAAGGACCAATGGGGCGACATCCTCGAGGCGACAAACCAACTCTCGAGCCTCGACATCATGATCGACGACACCCCTGGCACCACGGTGACCGAGATCAGGGCAAAGGCTCGCCGCATGCTTCATGACAAGGGCATGGGCTGCGTCATCGTGGACTACCTCCAGCTTCTCTCGCCGCCCGAGGGCCAGCGCCGCTCCGACAGCCGCGCCACGGAGGTCTCCGAGATGTCGCGAGGCATCAAGATCATGTCCAAGGACCTCGGTGTGCCCGTCATCGCCCTGTCGCAGCTCAACCGCCAGGTCGCCGACAGAAAGGGCCAGAAGCCCCAGCTCTCAGACCTGCGCGAGTCGGGTTCCATCGAGCAGGACGCCGACATCGTCATCCTNCTCGACCGCTCGATGACCGAGGACGAAGCCGCCCGCGACGACCGACCCGACCCCAATGTGACCAACTTCATCATTGCCAAGAACCGCTCCGGTGCGCTTGGCGAGGTGCCCCTCACCTTCCTCGCGGGNTCNACGAAGTTCGTCGAGGTCGACAGCCGCTATGATGACTAGGGGTACGGCTGCGAGTAAGAGGACTTTGTCCCATGTGGGGGTCTCGTAAGCCGCCAACGCCACGCGGCTCGTGCCGTATACTTTGTTTGTTCGGCCGTTGGCCGAAGCTCACATATCTGCTCACACATTTCGAGAGGGATGTCTATGTCGGCAACAGTGCTCGTGGGAACTCAGTGGGGCGACGAGGGCAAGGGCAAGGTCACCGACCTCATCTCGGGTGACTTCGACGTTGTCTGCCGCTATGCCGGCGGTGCCAACGCAGGTCACACCGTCATCGCCAACGGNCATAAGCTGGCGCTCCANCAGGTTCCNTCCGGCGTCATGTACAAGGGCACCTATCCCGTGATCGGTAACGGCTGCATCGTCGACCCCGAGGTCCTTCTCTCCGAGATCGATGTCCTCGAGCAGCAGGGCATCTCCTGCGCCGCGCTCAAGATCTCCGGAAACGCGCACATCGTCATGCCTTATCACAAGGACCTTGACGGCGCCCACGAGAAGAAGCTCGGCAAAAACCTCATCGGCACCACCAAGCGCGGCGTGGGTCCCACCTACATGGACAAGATGAACCGTACCGGCCTGCGCATCCAGGACATGCTCGACGAGAAGATCTTCCGCGAGAAGCTCGACGCCGCCCTCGCCTATACCAACCCGATCCTCGAGAAGGTCTACGAGATGCCCACCTACACGGTGGACCAGATCTGCGAGACCTACCTCCCCATGGCAGAGCGCATCCGTCCGTACATCGTGGAGAGCTCGCTCTTCCTCAACGAGCAGCTCGAGGCGGGCAAGAACATCCTCTTTGAGGGTGCCCAGGCCACGATGCTTGACATCGATCACGGTACCTATCCGTTCGTGACCTCCTCCAGCTGCACCGCGGGTGGCGCGGTCACTGGCTCGGGCGTGGGTCCCACCCAGATAAAGCGCGTCCTCGGCGTCGCCAAGGCCTATCTCACCCGCGTCGGCTCAGGCCCGTTCCCCACGGAGCTCTTCGACGAGACGGGCTCCCTTCTGGGCGAGGTGGGCCACGAGTACGGTGTGACCACGGGCCGTAAGCGTCGCTGCGGCTGGTACGACTCGGTTGTCGTCAACTACGCCGCGCGCGTAAATGGCCTCACCGATCTGGCGATTACCAAGCTCGACGTTCTCGGCTGCCTCGACGAGATCAAGGTCTGCGTCGCCTANGAGTGCGANGGCGTGACCTACAAGACCGTCCCGGAGCACCAGAGCGTCTTCTATCACGCCAAGCCCGTCTACGAGACCCTTCCCGGCTGGAAGTGCGACATCTCCGACGTCCGNNACTTNTATAAGCTGCCGCGCGAGGCCAAGGACTACATCGACTTCCTCGAGCAGCTCGCCGGCGTGCGTGCCTCGATCATCACGGTCGGCCCAGATCGTGAGCAGACCATCGACAGGTTCTGGAAGTAGGGTCCGTGGCTCAGGGGTCAACGGCCGAGAAGGCCTACGCAATCGTCTGCGACAGCGGATGCGACCTATCGCTCGGGGCTCTCGAGCGACTTGGGGTCGTACCCGCGATGTTTCATGTCGAGACGGCCGGTCTGGGCCCCGAGCAGCTCACCGACCTCGACGTCAAGGCCGCCTATGCTGCCCTTTCGGACGGTCATTTCAAGTTCGTGGCGACCGCTCCGAGCGCGGACGAGCTCACCGCCCTCTATCGCGACCTCGCGTCACAGGGCTATGGGGCCATCATCTCCATTCATGTTACGGCTGCCGTCTCGGGCGTCGTCGACGCGGCGCGCGCCGCCGCCGAGAGAGTTTCGGACGAGACGCACGTTGTGGTGGTCGATTCGGAGTCGGGTTCCGTTGCTTCGGGCATCGTGGTTGCCGGCGTCGCCGAAGCGCGCGAGTGTGGGGCCTCGTTCGACGAGGCCGTTGACGCGGCACGCATCCTTGCCCATGGCGTTCGGTTGCTCTTTGTCCCCACGCCGGCCGCGCGTCCCGTGCGCCGCGTCCGCCGTGGTCGCACGAGCATTCTCGGTCACGCCGACAACCTGCGCATTCGCCTGGCAGGAGAGCGCGGCCTCTTCACGCTCGCACATGGTGCGCTGAGCGAGGTGGTGCGCTCCTCTGACCTCACCGACCTCACCGGCAGGATTGCACATGCCATGAGCGCCATGTCTCGAGCCGAGGGTCCGCTCTGTTACGTGGAGGTGGATACGGGGGCCGGTCGCGCCATCGCCCAGCTCGAGAAGAACCTTGACACGAACGAGTTCGAGTCAAGGCGTCTCTGCGTCAGGCGCGCAAACCCCTGCGTCGCGGTCTATGCGGGTGTTGGGGCGGTTGGCATCGCCATTGTCCCCCAGGCGCTTCTCGACGGCTTTGCCATCGGCGCCTGCAAGGGCCTTGCATTGGATGGAATGACCGACTAGGACTCGGTCTCGAGGAGGTTACCCATGAGCGTCTCTGAAAAAGTGGACATCCTGCTACTCGGTTCCGGTGGACGCGAGCATGCGACTCTCGCCAGGCTTGCGGAGTCGCCGCGTGCCGGAAGGCTGTGGGTCTCGCCAGGAAACGGCGGAATGCTAAAGATCGCCGAGAAGGCCGATGTCGACCAGGGCTCTCCCGTCGACGTGGCAAGCTTTGCCCGCGAGCACAACATCGGCCTTGTGGTGATCGGCCCCGAGGCCCCGCTCGTCGAGGGTGTTGCCGACGCCGTGCATGCTGCGGGCATCCCTGTGTTTGGACCGGTTGCCGCCGCAGCCCAGATGGAGGGCTCGAAGAAGTTCGCCAAGCAGGTCATGGCGCGCGCCGGGGTGCCCACGGCCGCCTATCGCTCCTTTACCAGCGAGCAGGAGTGTGCCGACTACGTTACCCGCACCGCCGGTCCGCTCGTGATCAAGGCCGATGGCCTCGCCGCAGGCAAAGGCGTCATCGTGGCCAAGACCACCGANGAGGCGCTNGCNGGCGTGCANGCCTGCTTCAACGACTTTGGCGATGCGGGCAGCACCGTGATGGTCGAGGAGACGCTTGCCGGCCCCGAGTGCTCGATGCTCGCCCTCACCGACGGAAAGACCCTCGTTCCTCTGGCCACGTCGCAAGATCACAAGCGCGCCCTCGACGGCGACAAGGGGCCCAACACGGGCGGCATGGGCGTGTACAGCCCCGTGCCCTTCCTCACGCAGGCCGAGCATGACGTCATGGTCGACGTGGAGAGGCGCGTCGTGGCGCAGCTTGCGACCAACGGCATCGAGTACAAGGGATGTCTCTACGGCGGATTCATGCTCACCGAGGAAGGCCCCAAGGTCCTCGAGTTCAACGCCCGCTTCGGTGACCCAGAGACCCAGGTCGTGCTCCCGCGCATGAAGGGCGACCTTCTCGACGTCTTCCTCAAGATCGATGCCGGCGAGCTCGANCNNGCGGAGCTTGCCTGGGAGGATGACTGCGCGGTGTCCGTGGTTCTCACCAGCGCCGGCTATCCGGGCAGCTACGAGAAGGGCAAGGTCATCTCGGGCATCGACAGGGCNGAGNAGCTCGAGGGCGTGACCGTGTATCATGCCGGCACCGCCATCGATGCCGACGGAGACATCGTGACCAACGGTGGCCGCGTGCTTGACGTCACCGCCGTTGCCCCCACGTTCGAGGCCGCGCGCGCNCAGGCATANGCCGCCTGCGANCTCATCGAGTTCGACGGCAAGACCTGCCGTACCGACATCGGCCTCAAGGCCACCAAGACTCGTGCGGACATGTAGGTGTGAGAGGGAAGCGATCATCCGTGGCCAACCATAACCAGATAACCCCAAGAGAGCCCGTTGCCGGTAAGCCCGTGGTCATGCACGACGAGTTTGAGTCGGCCGTCAACGACATGCGCGAGTCGGCCGAGGCCTTTACCTACGATGGAGACCGCAGGTCACAGGGCCATGAGTCCGGGGCCCCCGTCAGGCGCGGGCTCGTGCTTGGCAATGACGACCCCCGCGACGCCTCGCTTGCCGAGGCGCCTCAGTCGGAGGACGTCGTCTGGACCGGGCGCATCTTCAATGTCGACCGACTCCGCGTGATCCTCCCTGACGGACGCAACGCCATTCGCGACGTGGTGCGTCACCCGGGTGCAGTGGCCGTCGTCGCCCTCACCGAGGACGGACGCATCTGCCTGGTGCGTCAGTACCGCACGGCGCTTGATCGCGTGACGGTCGAGATTCCTGCGGGCAAGCTCGACCCGGGGGAAGACCCGCTCGAGTGCGCCCANAGAGAGCTTCTCGAGGAGACGGGAATGGTCGCCGAGCGCATGGCNTTNCTCACCACCATCGCCACCTCCGACGGCTTCTGCGACGAGCTCATCCATATATACATGGCGACGGGCATCGCGTTCTCCAAGTCGAGCCCTGATGCCGATGAGTTCATCAACGTAGACCTTGTCGAGCTCACCGACCTCGTGGATGCGGTNCTCGANGGTCGCATNGAGGACGCCAAGACGGTGGTGGGTGCGCTCATCTGCGACGCGGTGTCACACAGACTCGCGCCCTACCTAGAGAACGAGTCCGCCGACGACAAGTAGACGTACGCCCTGGAGGCATCGGCGAACGTGCCGGAAGGTTGTTTTCCTGCACGGATCGGTGGACGAGGCGTGGCAGAGAGGGTGACCACGAGCTGCCATCACCGGAATGCGTATACTTGACCGAGATTGATTTGCCTTGGACGTTTATCGACGGGAAGAGATGCATGGCTAAGGATAAGCGCGAGTTTGCCCGCAGGCAGACCAACGCACTGTCAGGTGACGAGGCCGAGGAGCTGTTCNCNAAGCTCGANGAGACGGGNCACGTCAACGAAGACATTGCACGGCAGCAGCGCATGCGTCGCCAGGAGGGTGACGCCGCCGTTGCCATCGACCCGCTCGCCGGCGAGGACCCGTCTGGTTCCAACGTGGGCAAGGTGATGACCAAGACGGCCATCGGGGTCGTCATCATCTTCCTCGTGGTCGTCGTCCTCGCGCAGGTGTCCTGCGGCCTCGCCCGTCGCGCCAACACGGCCGACCTCTCCTCGAACGTCAACGTTCGTACCGTGGCATCAGCGCTTCAGGGTGGTGTCGAGTGGGGTAACGGCTTCACGCAGTTCCCCGAGGACTTCTCCGTGCAAGAGGCCGATGAGAACACCGGTCGCGTCGAGGTCACCGTCATCGATACGACCTCCTCCGACGTGCTCGAGTGCTTTGCCGGCTCGCAGATTCAAGCGTCGGCGCTTTCTGTCAACGCCCTGCTTAACCCCAGCATCAACACGGTCATCTATCACGTCAACGCGCATATGGACTCAAATGGGAAGTTTGAGAAGTCCCAGCTCTTTGGTTTCCTCAAGCCGACGGGAGACGTCACCGCGGTGATGACGTTCGTCTGGACGAAGACCCAGTCGTCCTCTGGCGTGAGCTTCTCCTGCACCATCACAGGCGTCTCCGACGAGCTTGCGGAGCAGCTGCACGACTCTGTGACAACGTCGTTTACCCCGGTAAAGATCCTGGGGCTTGACAGCTCAACCTCCACGTCAGACTCGTCGAGTAGCTCGGACTCGACTTCGAGCAGTAGCACATCCGCCCAGTAGCAACGCGTGGTGCGACGGCCTCCCCTGGGTAGGTAATAGTGCGCCCCCCTCAAATTGAGGGGGGCGCACTTGTCGTCGTATGGCTTCCCGAACGCAATGGCATATAAATGTCTCTCTTTACCAGTACATATCAGTGATATAGCTCTAGTGGATACGTTATGTATCTTACGCGGTTTCCCTGCGTAGTCAGAAAAGGGTGCAGCGAGAGCCACATATAGTAGTACGAAGAAAAAATAACGTGCTTCACTTGAACCGCAGCCGAACCAGAGCACACGACATTGTCGGGTGCCCTGGTTCTTCTTGAGAATAGCCATGTATTCAGGTCCGTGAATATCTGTGTGGGCTCTCTGACCTGAAGAAGAAGAATTTGGAGCTATAGATGAAACGATGCGAATGGATTAAGAGGACTCTAGTCAGTCTTGCCGTGGTTGTCTCGGCGATTGGCATAGCCATGGGTCCGGGCGTTTGTACGGCGTTCGCTAATGATGCGGCGGCCACGGCCCCCGACTACAGCAAGACGCTAACATCTAACGGTGATGGTACATACACAATGAGCCTCAGCGTGACGGGCAAATCAAGCGCATCTTCTGGCAAAGCTGACGTTATCGTGGTGCTGGACACATCCAGCTCCATGAACGACAACGTGCAGGAGTACGTTGCCTTGCCGTCCTCGTCGACCGACTATCAGAACAGTTCCTATGGGCTGGTAGACGGCGCGTACGTCGCGCTCACCTACAGCACGTACTACAGGAGATACTCCTACCAGGACTCGAGCGGCAAATCGCAGACATACACGGGGACACGCTACTACGAGGATGATGTACGTAAGTACGTTGCCTTGCCGTCCTCGTCGACCGACTATCAGAACAGTTCCTATGGGCTGGTGGACGGCACGTACGTCGCGCTCACCTACAGCACGTACTACAGGAGATACTCCTACCAGGACTCGAGCGGCAAATCGCAGACATACACGGGGACACGCTACTATGTAGCGGGCTACGAGACCCGCATGGATGTCGCACGGGATGCCGTCAACAACTTGGCAAAACAGCTCCTGGCTAGCAACACCGCGTCTGGAGTCAACGCCGAGGTGCGCCTCTCCCTCGTGACCTTTGCCAACACCGCGAACCCCGCGACTACGTGGACCGACAGCCTGAGCACATTCCAGGGCTATGTGAGCGCTGCTCAGATCAAGGGTGGCACCAACTGGGAGGATGCGCTCAAGACGGCCAACGCCGTCCAGACCCGTGATGACGCCGACACCTACATAGTTTTCGTCTCCGACGGTGATCCCACCTACCGGCTTACGCAAGTAAGCGGTGATACTCAGCGCGGTCCCGAAAATGGTAAGTACTATTACGGTACCGGGAGCTCAGACACCGGCGGCTACTGCTATTCATATGCGCTCGCTCAGGCGACGAACATCGTGAATAGCGGTAAGACGCTCTACTCCATTGGCGTCTTCGGCGATGTCACCAAAATGAAGAACCTTGCCACTCAGAGTGGCGCCGGCGCTGACAACTACCACAGTGCCGTCGACGCAGCTGGAATCAACGCCGCCCTTGCCAACATCATTGGCAAGGTTACCGCCTCCAGTTTATACAAGAACGCGACAATTACCGATGGGCTCACGATGCAGACGTCCGTGAACGCTGACCTCGCCACGGGAGGTGCTGCCGGGTTCACCTACACCCGCTCCGATGGTGCTGCGTACGATGGTCCCAAGGCTACGTTTGACGGCTCAACCGTTACTTGGGATATGGGTGACAGCCTGCTTGCCAACGGCGTGACCTACACCCTGAGTTTCAGGGTCTGGCCGAGCCAGGAGGCGTACGACACGGTCGCCGGCCTCCAGAACGGTACCATAAGCTGGGCCGATGTGGACCTGGACCAGTACGCGCGCACCGACAACGGTGACGGCACCTACTCCTACTTACTCAAGACCAACACCTCCAACAAGCTAAGCTATACGCAGGTGCTTACTAAAACCACCAGCGTGAAGCCGGGCGGGACGCTCAATTCCGATGGCTCCATTACGGGTACGGATGGCTATACCTACATCTTTGGTTCAAGCACCAAGGTTTGGACTGGGACCATGGACGTCTCTGGGACCACCGAGGCCGAAAATCCCACTGGCATGGATTTGAAGACCACCTCGGCGACCATCAAGAAGGCATGGATCGGCGGTAGCGCCACTGAGGGCGCCTCCGTCACCCTTGCGCTCTACATCGATGGCGTGCCAAGTGATAAGACCGTCACGCTGAACGAGGGTAACAACTGGACGACCTCGGTCGCCATCGTCCCTGGCATCGTGGACAAGACGGGAACGACGCTCGAGAAGGGCCACGACTACACCCTCAGCGAGACCACGGGTTCTACCGACTACTACGAGTTCAGCTCTGACACGGAACACCCGATGCTTGTTAATGGTGTGCTCAACTATGGCGGAGGTGACGGCGTCCTTACGGGCACCAACACCCGCAAGAGTACGCTCACGATCACGAAGTCCGTTACCGACAACAGTTCAGACGAAAGTGCTGACGCGAACCAGCTCTTTACCTACAACGTAGAGGTTACCGATCCGAACGGCTCCAACGTACGCTTCTCCGTCGTTGATGCTGCCGGTGTGGCTGTCACCGACGGCAGCCGAGTGTCTGGCGCGACTACCGAGTCGGGGAGCTATACCGCTACCAGCGGTTCGACGGTCACCGTCAAGATCAAGGCTGGCGAGAAGATATATTTCGATAAGCTGGCAAAGGGCTCCACCTACAGCATCACCGAGACTAACGTTCCCGCTGGCTACACTGTCTCTGCTATCACCAACAACGGTGGTGACGCCACGAGCACTGCACCAACGGCCACCGGTACCATCGCGCAGAACAACCTCGCATATGCCGTCGGCTACACCAATGCGTTCGACTCAGTGACTCTCTCCGGTGACTCTGCGCTCGGCGTGACCAAGGAAGTCACTGGGCATGATGCCATTGAGGCCTTCAGTTTCGGTCTCACACCTGATGCCAGCACGCAGCAGGCCATCGTCGATGGCGAGGTGAGTGTCGCCGACGGTGCCCTTGTCGCCACGACCTCCGACGGTATTGCCGCGGGTACGACTGAGGCGGTCAACTTCGGCGCCATTACCTTCTATGCTGAGGGTACCTACACGTTTGCCGCCACAGAGACCACTACGAAGACCGATGAGGGCTGGACCTATGACACCTCATCTCACGACATTACGGTGACTGTCACAAAGAACGACGACAGCCAGCTTGTCGCAAGTGTTCAGGGCAACAACCCGACCTTCACCAACGCCTACGTTGCCTCGCCAACGACCCTCGACACCAAGACCGCCTTCGGTCTGACCAAGCAACTTACCGGTCGCGACTGGAATAACGACAGCTTCACCTTCATGCTGACGGGCTCCGATGGCGCCCCGATGCCCACGAGCAACACCGCGACGGTCAGCGAGCAGGGCGGCACCGTCGACTTCGGTTCAATTGCGTACGACAAGGCCGGCGTCTACACCTACACGGTCGTCGAGGATGCGGGCAGTGAGGGTGGCGTTGCTTACGACACGGCTCCGCGCACCGTTACCGTCACCGTGACCGATGATGGTGCGGGCAAGCTCGCCGCTGCCGTCACCTCCATCTCTGGGAGCACGACCTTCACCAACGTCTACGATGTCAGCCCCGCATATGCCACCGTTACCATCAGCAAGATGCTGACTGGACACGACATGACTGCGGGCCAGTTCACCTTCAACGTGAGCGCTGCCGACAACGCCTCCGCCGCCAAGGCCGGGCAGACCTCGACGAGCTGGACCATCGGCTCCGGAGCTGCCAGCGATGGCAGCACCGCGGTTTCTCAGTTCCTGAGTAATCTCGAGTTCACGCATGCTGACGTTGATAAGACCTACAGCTACGCCGTCTCCGAGGCAAGCGGTGGAGTCGGCGGCTACACCTATGACACCGCCTCTCATATCGTTAAGATCGCCGTGACCGACAACGGTGACGGAACGCTCGCGGTAAACACTACCGTCGACGGCGTTGCGGCCGATACGGTCAGCTTTGGCAACAGCTACTCTGCCTCTGGTGAGCTTGGTGGCAACGGCTCTGTTTCCATCAATGGAACCAAGACCCTGACTGGTCAGAGCATGTCTGCGGGCGAGTTCTCCTTCAAGGTCGCTGACGCTTCGGGCGCTACGGTTGCCACTGGTACCAACACCGTTGATGGCACCATCAACTTCACTGGCATTGAGTACACCACCGCATCCGTGAAATCCGCTGTCGCGGATGGCCTCGCAGTCAAGAACACCGATGGGACCTACGCCTACACCTACACCGTCACCGAGAAAACCGATGGCCTGGCCGATCGCGGCATCACCGCCACGACCTCGGCGCAGACCATCAAAGTGACCCTCACCGACGATGGTGCGGGCAACCTGGTGCCGAAGGTCACGTATCCCGACGGTGGGAGCAAGGTCACCTTCGAGAACGCGTACGCGACCAACGAGGCTACTATCAACGTTGCCGGCACTAAGGTCCTTTCGGCCGACGAAGGGCTGAGCGCCCCGGACATCACCGGAAAGTACACCTTCACCCTCGCTGGCGACAAGCTTTGCACAACCACTACTGCCACCAATGATGCCAGCGGCAACGTGAACTTTGGCTCGATTGCTTTTACCGCCGATGACCTCGAGGGTGTCGAGCCTGCTGAGGATGGGTCTCGGACCAAGACGTTCGACTACACCGTCACCGAGAGCGGGAGCGTGTCTGGTGTTACCAACGACAGCTCCAACAAGTTCTTCTCGATTACGGTGACCGATAACGGGAAGGGTGTGCTCACCGCGACCTCGAGCGACCCCGCCTTCTTTAAGTTCACCAATATATATAGTGTCGCACCCAATGACCCCAGCGTGACCGATGACGTGACCATCACCAAGGACCTTGCTGGCCGGGACCAGGTTGCCGGCGAGTTCACCTTCTCCATGAAGGATGCTGACAACAAGACAGTTGCCACCGGCACCAACGCCGCCGATGGAGCCGTCACGATGACCGATCTCACGTTCGCCAAGCCAGGAACCTACACCTACACCCTCTCCGAGGAGGCCGGTACGGCTGGCGGCATGACCTATGACGCCACCACACACACCGTAACCGCCCAGGTAACCGACAATGGTAACGGCACCATGAGCGTTGCATGGACCATAGACGGCTCCAGGGAAAGCATCACCTTTACCAACGCCTATGCTGCAAGTCCGACCGAGGTTACCCTAGGTGCAGTCAAGCGCCTCGAGGGCAAGACCCTGACGGAGGGTGAGTTCACCTTCCAGCTTATGGATGCTGACGGGAACGTCGTATCCGAGGCTAAGAACGCCGCCGATGGCTCTATCACCTTCGACGCGATCACCTATGACGCGGCCGGTACCTATACCTACAAGATCGTCGAGGTCGGCGGCTCTGAGACGGGCGTTACTTACGATACGTCCAGCCACGACATCACCGTGGTCGTGACGGATAACCTCAAGGGCTCCCTGGTGGCAGACGTTACCGGCGCGAGTGATGCGGTGTTCACCAACACCTATGTACCGAACCCCAGCGGCTTCAATATCAATGCCACCAAGGTTCTTAAGGGCCGTACGCTCGCTGACGGTGAGTTTACCTTCCAGCTCCTCGATGCCAGCGGAAACGTTCTGTCCGAGGCCAAGAATGCGGCCGACGGGACCATCACCTTCTCCATCGATGGCATCACAAAGGCGGGCACCTACACCTACCAGGTGAAGGAGGTCGCGGGTAGCGAGGATGGCATTACCTACGACACGACAGTCCATACCTACAGGGTTACGGTCGAAGACGTCGATGGACAGCTTACGGTCACGAACAGCACGTGTGACGGAGGAGACCAGGCAGCCACCTTCACCAACACCTATACCAAGAAGGCGATCGTCAAGGTGCCCGACACCGGTGACGTCGCTGGAATAGGTGCCCTGGCGGTTCTCGCGGCTGGCGCGATAGCCATTGTCGCAGGTACCTTGGCTAAGCGGAAGAACGAGAAGTAACGCTAGCCTGATCACGTATTTTTGCTAAGGCGGTCGTCCCCCAGGGGGCGACCGCCTTTCTCGTTCCGAACAATGTGCGCCGTCGGGCAAAAATGGCGCCTCGGTATGCTTTTCGCCAGCAACGTTACTTGAGAAGCGCGGCAATCTCTCCGAGAACGCTCTCAAAGCTCACGCCGCGAACTTCGTAGTCGGGCTGCTCGCGCGTGACGCGCATGGCGTCGATGACGAACGAGCCGGCAAATTTCACAGCCTCGAGCAGACTACGTCCGCACATGACAGCCCCGAGCAGCGCCGACGTATAGAGGTCGCCAGTGCCGTGCAGCATGTACGGAAGCAGCTCCGAGGTGACCTCGGTCGTCTCGATATCCTTGCCGGCGATATAGTTGCGGATGAGGCCGTCACCACGGACGATGCCCTTGAGCACGACGACCCTGGCGCCCATGGCGAGAAGTGCCTGGATGTTCTCGTTCACGAACACGTCGTCGATGTTCTGGCCGCGGTACTCGAGGCCCGTGATGATGTGCGCCTCGGTGAGGTTGGGCGTGAGGATGTCGGCGCCGTTGGCGAGCGNCTTCATCTCGTCGCAGAGCTCCTGCGTGTACGTGGGGTACATCGCNCCACCGTCNCCCATGACGGGGTCGACGANGCGAAGGGCCGTGGGGTGCTCGCGGTAGAGGCGCTGGATGCTCGCCACCTGCTCGGGAGCGCCAAGGAAGCCGGAGTAGATGGCGTCGAGCTCGATGCCCTCCTCGACCCAGGCGTCAAGATAGTCGGAGAGCATGTCGGTGGTGTCATGCATGTAGAACTTGGGGAAGCGGGTGTGTGCCGAGAAGAGCGAGGTGGGTACGGAGCACACGTCGCACCCGGCGGCCGAAAGCACCGGAATGGCNACNCCGAGGGAGCANTTNCCGTAGCCGCAGAGGTCGTGCACGGCTGCGACGCGCGGGATATATGCCCCTTCTCGCTTGTATAGATAGATGTCTGCTGGATTGCTCATGGTGGTGTCTCCTTACGTGGACTGATGGACCAACGTTGCGCGCAAGGATAGACCCATATGGCGGATAACACAAAGTCCAGAGGAACTGGTTGCCGTCGCGTAACACAGCTAGGGCCTCGTTGAGACCCTTTGGGCGCTGTACAGACCTCCCGTTAGCCAGAAGTTGCAGATAACGACACTATCTAAGACTCGATGTCGATAATAACGTCGTTATCTGCAACTTCTGGCTAACGTAGGACGCGCACGGCGCCGTCTCGTCACTCTCGCTTTTTACGTCATGGCAACGACCTGTACGTAGGTTCACCCCGCCTGTTGCACGTATACTAGACGGGTATGCACAGGGTAGTGTTTGGAGGACGCATGGCCGATACGCCGCTGGTTGGAATCATCATGGGATCCAAGTCCGATATGCCCGCCATGGAAGCCTGCACCGCAGAGCTCGACGTGCTGGGCGTTCCCTACGAGCTCGTCGTTGCCTCCGCGCATCGCGCGCCCGCCAAGGTCCACGAGTGGGCCTCTTCGGCGGCCGACCGCGGCATCAAGGTCATCATCGCCGCAGCAGGCAAGGCCGCGCACCTCGGTGGAGTCGTGGCCGCCTACACCCCGCTGCCCGTCGTGGGCGTGCCCATGAAGACGAGCGACCTCGGCGGGATGGACTCCCTGCTCTCCATGGTGCAGATGCCGTCTGGTGTTCCCGTGGCCTGCGTGGCAATCGGCGGCGCGAAGAACGCGGCCATCTATGCCACTCAAATTCTCGGAGCCACCATGCCCGAGTACCGCGCAAGAATCGTCGCACTTAAGCAGGAGATGGCCGAAGACTAGCCACGCGGCTCATTGCATACGGTCGCACTGGAGGAACAAGCATGGCAGAGAACTCAGGAAGGCACTTCTCGGTCGGCCCCGACTCGGATGATGCTGACTCGACGAGGGCTCCCAAGCCCTCGGCGGCGACCTCGCTCGGCGACACCAGCGGCTTCGTGCCCATCATGAGCAGCGACGGCCAAGGCGAGGGTGGGGGGCGTCACAAGAAAGACCACAGGTCGGGTGCCAGCCACTATAGGGAGACAGACCCCTACGACCTCTCTGGGAAGCGCTCGCGCGATCCGCGTAAGCGGCGTGCTCGCGTGGTGTCCACGGTTCTCTTTGTCGTGGGAATCGTTCTTATCGCCGTGGCGGGGGGCATGTGGCTCTATTCGCAGAAGCAGTATGCCGACCAAGATGCCGAGAACGAGAAGCTTGCGGCATATGCCACCGTTGACGACGCGGGCAACAGCGCGCCTGTCGTGGACTGGGCTTCCCTCAAGGCCATAAACGACGACGTGGTCGGCTGGGTTCAGATTCCAGGCACCGTGGTGAGCTTCCCCGTGTACCAGGCATCTGACAACGACTACTACCTGCACACCAATGCCGAGGGAAACTACTCGCTGGGCGGCCAGGTGTTCTTGGACTACCAGAACACGGCGCCGGGGCTCGTCGATCAGCAGACGATCATCTATGGCCACCACCTGAGAAACGGCGCCATGTTCAAGCCGATAGCTGACATGGACAACCAGGAGATGTTCGACAGCGTNTCCACNGTCTGGTACGTNACCGAGACGGGCACCTACGAGCTGGAGCCGCTCTTCGTGTACTACACGAACGAGAACGACACCAACGTGCGACAGTTTAACTTCTCCTCGACCGACGATTTCCGCTCTTATCTCTCCAGCCTGCTTTCCACGGCAGTGACGAGCAGGTCAGATGCCGCGCAGGTCATCTCGGGCACCAATCACGTGCTCACGTTCTGCACCTGCAACTATATTGACGGCTACGGTCGCACGATTCTGGTGTGCGTGCCCAAGTCAGAGGCTGGCACGACTACCGACACGACTGCCAATACGACCACCGACGAGAGCGGCACCGTGGTAAGCGCCGCCTCCTCCACCGAGACGAGCGAGTAGATGACGGATCAGATGGCAGACGACAAGCTCCATGACGAGTGTGGCGTCTTCGGAGTGTGGGCACCCAATCGTGACGTGGCGCGCATGACCTACTTCGCGCTTCGGGCGCTGCAGCACCGCGGCCAGGAGTCTGCGGGCATCGCCGTGGGTGACGGACACACCGTGCTCGTGCGCAAGGATCTTGGTCTCGTAACGCAGGTGTTCACCGATGCCGACCTCACCGCCATGCCCGGCAAGGTCGCCATCGGGCACTGTCGCTACGGCACCGCCGGCGCCAAGGGCTGGGAGTCCGCCCAGCCGCACCTCTCCGCGATCAATGACGTGATCATCGCCCTCGCACACAACGGGACGCTCGTTAACTTTGACTCCCTGCGACACGAGCTCATCGAGATGGGCATTCCCTTCCGGTCCAACACGGACTCCGAGGTTGCCGCAAAGCTTATCGGCTACTTCACCCAGCGTGGTCATCACCTGCGTACGGGTATCGCGCACACCATGCGCATGCTCGAGGGCGGCTATGCCATGGTGCTCATCCGCGATAACGCCCTCTACGCCTTCCGTGACCCACACGGCATCCGTCCGCTCGTGCTGGGCAAGCTCGACGACGGCGAGTGGGTCGTGGCCAGCGAGACCTGCGCGTTCGACATCGTGGGGGCCACCTACGTGCGTGACGTGGCGCCTGGCGAGATCGTACGCATCTCTGATGACGGTCTCATCTCCGAGCAGGGGATGCCCGCGTCCTCGCGTCGTGACTGCATCTTTGAGCACGTGTACTTCTCGCGACCTGACAGCGTGAAGGATGGCTCGTCGTTCTACCTCATGCGACACCGCATGGGCCGGCAACTCGCCCGTGAGACGCCCGTCGACGCCGATCTCGTGATTCCCGTTCCNGANTCCGGCGCACCTGCGGCAGAGGGGTTTGCCGCCGAGCTGGGCATTCCCTTTGGCACGGGCCTCATCAAGAACCGCTATGTTGCGCGCACCTTCATCCAGCCCACGCAGGAGCTGCGCAGCATGGGCGTGCGGCTTAAGCTCAACGCCCTGCCCGATGCGGTGGCNGGCAAGCGNNTGGTCATGGTGGATGACTCCATCGTGAGGGGGACCACGTCCAAGCAGATCGTCCAGATGCTCAAGAACGCCGGNGCNGCCGAGGTNCANGTGCGCAGCGCGAGTCCCATGGTCAAGTGGCCTTGCTTCTACGGTATCGACACGGCAAATCAAGACCAGCTCATCGCTGCCAACATGTCGCTCGAGGAGATCAGGGACTACATCGGGGCCGACTCGCTGGGCTTCCTCTCCACAGAGGGTCTTCTTGCGAGCGTTCCCGAAGGTGGGTACTGTACGGCATGCTTTACCGGGGAGTATCCCGTGCGAATTCCGCGGTCGTTCTATGAGGACAAGTTCCTGCCGGGCTATGAGCCCAATAATCTGGAGCCNGCCTCGCCNGGCTCTCAGATGTCGTTGGAAGAGATACTGGGAGAGGAGTAGACCCGCGAGAGGGGACGACTTCCCCCTCGGGCGCTCCTGAGAAAGGAAACAGCATGGTAGACCAGTCAAAGCACGTGACCTACGCTGATGCCGGAGTGGACGTCGACGAAGGCGCCCGCGCCGTCGACGCCATCAAGGCTGCAGTTGCCGAGACAAACCGTCCCGAGGTCATCGGGGGTCTTGGTGGCTTTGGTTCGTGCTTCTCGGTGAAGGCTTTCAAGGACATGGAAGATCCGATTCTCGTGTCGGGCACCGATGGCGTGGGTACCAAGCTCGCCCTCGCGCAGCTGCTCGACCGCCACGACACCGTGGGCGAGGACCTTGTCGCCATGTGCGTCGACGACGTGGTACCCATCGGTGCGGAGCCGCTGTTCTTTCTCGACTACGTTGCCATTGGCAAGCTTCGCGCCGAGCACGTCGCCCAGATCGTGAAGGGCATTGCCGAGGGCTGCCGCAAGTCCGGCTGTGCGCTCGTGGGCGGCGAGATGGCGGAGCACCCCGGCGTCATGAACCCCGATGACTACGACCTTGCCGGCTTCGTGGTCGGCGTCGTCGACCGTCCCAAGATGATTGGTCCCGACAAGGTGCGCGTGGGTGACGTTATTCTCGGCCTGCCCTCGAGCGGCATTCACTCCAACGGATACTCCCTCGTGCGCAAGGTCGCCATCGAGGGNAAGACCGNNGANGAGCTCGAGCGACCGCTCGAGGAGCTCGGCGGCGAAAGCCTTGCTGATGCCCTCATGCGCCCCACCACTATCTATGCAGGGGGTCTNGTNGCCGCGCTCAGGGACGGCGCCCCCATTCATGCCATGGCACACATCACNGGCGGCGGCATNACCGAGAACCTCAACCGCGCGCTGCCGGCTGATGTCGACGCCGTGGTCGATCGCGGCGGTGACGAGGGTCCCGCATGGGACGTGCCGCCCGTTATCGACTACTGCGTGAAGGCTGCGGGCCTCACGNCTGACGAGGCGTACAAGACCTTCAACATGGGCGTGGGCATGAGCATCATCTGTGACCCNGATGACGTGGACGAGGTCTGCGAGAAGCTTGCCGACCAGGGTTTCTCGCCGTTTATCATGGGTGAGTGCGTTTCTGGCGAGGGCAAGGTGACCTATCGATGAGNNCCACGCTCGGCGTTCTCATCTCGGGCGGCGGCACCAACCTGCAGGCGCTCATCGACCGCATTGCCGAGGGCACGCTCGATGCGCGGATTGCGCTCGTGGTCTCGTCCCGCGCGGACGCCTATGGGCTCAAGCGCGCCGAGGCTGCCGGCATCCAGACCCTCACGCTTTCCAGGGAGATTTACGCCGACCCCGAGACGGCCGATGAAATAATTGCCGCCGAGCTGCAAAGATATGGCGTGGACTACGTGATCATGGCGGGTTATATGCGTATGGTGCACGGCCCGATCCTGGCTGCGTTTCCCAACCGCGTGGTCAACATCCATCCCGCGCTGCTCCCCAGCTTCAAGGGTGCACATGCCATCCAGGACGCCTTTGACTACGGAGCCAAGGTTACGGGCGTGACGGTGCACTTTGCCGATAACAGCTACGACTGCGGTCCCATCATCGCCCAGCAATCGCTTGCGGTGGAGGAGGGCTGGGACGTGGACGAGCTTGAGGCCCACATACACGAGATCGAGCACGCGCTCTATCCCGATGTGGTGCAGCTCCTGGCCAAGGGACGCGTGCGCGTGGTCGGTCGCAAGGTGGTTATCGACGAGTAGTGCATCCTCGGGAGGTTCTTGCGACGGGCGAGCTACTCGTCGAAGAAGCCCTTTCGGCCGATGCCCACCGTGGCCCATCGCGTCGCCATGAGCTCCTCCTCGCGCCGCTCGCGATCGTCGGCGAAGGCCTTCTCGTCCGCCATGTCGGCAAAGTCATCGGGAGAGCTCTCTCGGTAGAGGCAGACCTCCGCACGCAGGAAGACGTACTCGTAGGGCTCGCCTGACGAGTCGAGCGACCCGATTCTCGACGAGAGCTTGCGCATGACCCAGTCGGCNTCCACNCGNGCGAGGTCCATGCCGCCGAGCATGGGACGCAGGTGGCCGTGATAGCTCCCCACGAACTCGATGAGCTCCACGGTGTCGTCTGGCGCGAAGCTCACCACGAGCTCGCCGCGATAGAAGAAGAGCGACGTGCCCTCGTCGCCTGCCACGGGCGTGCCGGCAGCGCGATCGTGTGCCAGCGTGGCCACGACCTGTTCGCGCGTGTCGCCAAAGCCCACGTGTATGCCGCGGCCCTCGATGCCGTCGAGCGGATAGAGCCCGAAGGCATACTCTGGTGGCTCAGGCTTGGGTTTCTGTTGTCTGCGCTTGTCGACCGGCCGTGTCGTGGCGGATTTTCCGCCGCGCTTCTTACCGGCCGGCTTGCCATCGCGTCCGCGCTTCTTATCGACGGGCCTGCCCGCGTGTCCGCGCTTCTTCGCGTCTCCCGGCCTGCCTCCGCGCTTGTCGCGCCCCTCGTTGCTCATCGTGTCTCCCTTGTGAGAATGGCGACGCTTTCCACGTGCTTGGTGTGCGGGAACATGTCCACGGGCGTTACGCGCTCGAGCCGATAGCCGTAGTCGCGCAGTATCGTGATGTCGCGCGCCTGCGTGGACACGTTGCACGAGACATATGCGATGCGCGACGGCCCCAGGCGCGTGATGCCCGCGAGGAACTTTGGTGTCGAGCCGCTGCGTGGCGGATCCATGATCACCACGTCAAAGCGGTCGGTGGGGCTGGCCAGGCGAACGGCCGCATCCATGTAGTCGGTGGCATCGGAGCGCAGGAAGCGGCAGCGCTCGCCCAGGTCGTTTGCCCGTGCGTTTCGTCTGGCGCACGCCACGGCGTCGCTCACCTGCTCCACGCCAACAACATGCAGGTCGTCTACGTGTGAGGCGGCACAGATTCCNATGGTGCCAGTCCCGCAGTAGGCATCGAGCATCCGCTGTCCGGAGGTGAGCCTTGCGCCATCGATTGCCAGCTGGTACAGCACTTCGGTCTGTGCGGGGTTGGTTTGGTAGAAGCTCGAGGGCCCGATCTCAAACGTGCAGCCTAGCAGCTGGTCATGCATGTTGCCCGGGCCATAGAGGGTCTTGTTGAGCCTGCCGAGNATGGCGTTGGTNCGTCGCGTGTTGACGTTCTGCACCACGCTCGTGAGCTCGGGGCACTGCTCGCGAAGCTCGGATACGAAGCGTTCGAGATGGGGGAGTTCGGACCCGTTGGTTACGATGACGAGAAGTACGTCATCGCTTGCGTAGCCGAGCCGCACCACGGCGTTGCGCAGCACTCCCTTGCCCTTGTCCTCGTCGTAGGCGCTCACATGGAGACGCTCGGCGACATGGGCCACGGCGTTGAGTATGCGGCGTGCGCGAGGATCCTCCACGAGACACTTCTCGCAGGGCACGATGTGGTGCGTGCCCGAGGCGTAGAACCCGCACCTCACGTGTCCGCCCTTGCCCGGCGTGAAGGGCGTGGCGGCCTTGAGTCGGTAGGCGACGGGCTCCTCCATGCCGCGAATCTGCTCTACGACGCCGCCATCCTTCTCGACGGCCTCGCCGAGAAGCTCTTTGACCTGGGCCTGCTTGCGTTCGAGCTGGACGGGGTAGGGAACGGCGAGCAGCTCACAGCCGCCGCAGGCGTAAGCGATTGGGCACGTGTAAGTGCGATATCCCATGGAGCTCCTTTCATCTCNNATTAGAATANACCGCNCNGTNCCAANGCCGAGTGTGTACAATGCCGCACAGATACGTACGAACCTGACCAGAGGGGAATGGCCCCTCAGGTCAGCAGAAACAAAACACAGAGAGGTTCCCCCATGACATCCGAGTCCAGCCACACGGTCGATTCCAACCGCGCCCTGACGATACGCTCGCTTGTTATCGGCGCGCTTGGATCGGCGGTTCTCACCGCAAGCTCGCTCTTCATCGCGCTGCGCCTGGGCGCGCTCCCCTGGCCCATCGTCTTTGCCGCGCTTGCGAGCGTGGGGGCGTTGCGCCTGATGGGCGGCCATAACCTTCACGAGGCCAACGTCTGCCATGCCGCCATGAGCGCGGGGTCCATGGTCGCGGGTGGCCTCGCCTTCACCATTCCCGGCCTTTGGATGCTCGGTGGGGCTGACGTCTCACTCGTCCAGGTGCTCGCCGCATCGCTAGCTGGTACCGTCCTCGGCCTCGCCGCCTGCGCCATGCTCCAGCCATATTTTATTCGCGAGCAGCGTCTGGCCTATCCCATCGGCGTCTCCGCGGCCGAGACGCTGAGGGCCACGTCTGACACGGGCGGAAAGGGCGGCAGGCTCCTCTTTGGCGGCATGGGCTTCTCTGCCATATACGCGCTGCTCAGGGACGTGTTTGGTATACTACCTCAGTATCTCGGCCTCACGACTGCCGTTCCCGGAGTAACCCTCGGCATCTATAACTCTCCCATGATGCTCTCCATGGGCTTTATGATCGGCGTCGTGCCCGCGCTCGTCTGGTTTGGTGGAACGCTCGTCGGCAGCCTGCTCATCGGCGCTGGTCTGCCCGCGCTGGGCGTCTGCACCATCGAAGAAGCCGCAGCCCTCCGCCAGTGCCTGGGCCTTGGGCTTATGTTCGGCGTCGGTGCAGGCATCGTGGTCAAGGGCCTTCTTCCCGTGGTGAAGCGCCTTGCCTCCAGCGAGAAAACCGTGCCCGGCACCGAGTCCGACGCAGGTGAGCGGATGCGCCGGCTGCACGCGAGCCGCAGCTTCGTGGGCGTATCCGCCGCGGTTGCCGCTGCCATTGCCGCCACGCTGCTAGGCCTCGGACTTCTCCCCAGCGTGATTCTCGTTGCGGGCTCGTGGTTCTGCGTCTACCTTTCCGGATGGCTCACGGGAACGACGGGCGTCAACCCGATGGAGCTCTTCGGCGTCATGGTGCTCCTGCTCCTGCAGGTCCTGTTCCACCAGGTCACTACCGCGAGCCTCTTCCTCGCCGCCGCCGTGGTGGCCGTGGCGTGTGGCATCGGCGGCGATGTCATGAATGACCTCAAGGCGGGAGATGAGCTTGGCACCGATCCCCATGACCAGTTCATGGGGATGGTCGTGGGTGGCCTTGTGGGCGCCGTCGTCGCGGCGTGCATGCTCATGGTTCTCAAGACCACCTACGGCGCTGACCAGTTTGGCGGCAACGGAATGTTCGTCGCGGCGCAGGCAAGCGTCGTGGCCACGATGGCGGGAGGCATCCCCAACGTGCCCGCCTTTGTCGTCGGCGTTATCGCGGGTGCCGCGGGTGCTATCGCGGGACTGCCGATAATGACCCTCGGGCTCGGCGTGTACCTGCCGTTTACCACGTCCTCGGGCGTTATCGTGGGAGCTCTCGTCCGTCTTGCGGTGGATCGCAGGGCCAAGGATAAGACCCCAGAGGAGCGGGCGCGGGTTAACGCTGGCGGGCAGACGCTTGCATCCGGCTTTCTCGGCGGCGAGTCGCTCGTGGGCGTGATTACGGCCCTCATCCTGATGTTTGGTATGCTCGCCAGCTAGGTTCCTGGAAAAGGTGACAGGTATCTTTTCCAGGTTTTAGGGGAGCCCATGAGCATGCTTCGGAGACCTGCAGATAATGGGGTCGAATGTACGACTTTATTTTTCTAGCTCCATAAGGGACATTTGCCATGTGCGGTTTCTCGGACTCGGAGGGGCTTCGACGGAACGCTCGCTGGATGAGTCGTACATTCGACCGGTTTTTCTACAGGTGTCCTGCGTTCGGGAGTGTGCAGGACACCCGCGTGTTGCTGCTGCGTGCCGGCGCACCCTTTCATTCGCAAAAACCTGGAAAAGATACCTGTCACCTTTTCCAGGTTAAATCTGGTATTTAAAACTAGATTTGCTAGTATAATAAACGTCGTAAGTTGACCTATACGTGGGCAATTTTGTGACTCGAAGTCAGAAATCACTTGCCTACCTGCAGGCCGAGGGCTATAGTTCTAGGTTAGAGATTTGAATAAAGTTCAAAAAATGTGAGATAAGCATCAAAAAGGCAAGTCGCGCATTGATGTACGGGAGGTAAGAAGGATGCAGTCAAAAATCGCGCACGCAGCAGAGCGCAAGGCATTCGAGATCGCGCTCGACCAGGCCCTCAGGACCGTTTCGGGCCCCGACCGCGAGAAGAACGTCATGAAGTTTATCGACATGGCGGGCAAGCTGCTCAAGGACACCAACCCTGGTGCAACTCGCGGCATGAGAGCTGCCCTTTACCCAGGATCAAAGTGGGAGAAGTACCTCTTCTCCATGATCGACGAGATCAACCCCAACGTCTTGCGCACCACCATTCTCAACGGCGGNTACGAGGCNGCCTTCCGCGGNCTGCGCAACACNACCGAGAANGCNGACAAGAANCAGTGCAACGTTCCCTGGATTATCCTTTTCGACCCCACGTCCGCCTGCAACAAGCACTGCGTNGGCTGCTGGGCCGCCGAGTACGGCAACCGGCTCAACCTCACGTACGACGAGATGGACAAGCTCATTTCAGAGGCGGAGGCCCTGGGGACGCACCTCTTCATGCTCACTGGTGGCGAGCCGCTCGTTCGCAAGGCCGACATCCTCAGGCTTGCCGCGGCACACCATGACAGCCTCTTCAACATCTTCACCAACGCCAGCCTCGTCGACGAGCCGTTCTGCCAGGAGGTTCAGCGCCTCGGCAACGTTATCTTCTCCGTTTCGCTCGAGTCCTACGAGCCTACGGTCAACGACGGCCGCCGCGGCGAAGGCTCGTTCCAGGAGGTCATGAACGCGTTCGACCTCATGCACAAGTACGGCCTGTTCTATGGCACGTCCACCTGCTATACCCGCAACAACGTGGAGCGCGTCTCGTCCGACGAGTTCATCGACATGATTATCGAGAAGGGCTGCCGCTACGCGTGGTACTTCCACTACATGCCCGTGGGCGACGGCGGTAGTGCCGACCTCATGCCTACGATCGAGCAGCGCGAGTACATGTACCATCGCATCCGCGAGGTCCGCGCCGTCGAAGGCGGCAAGCCGATCTTCGCCATGGACTTCCAGAACGACGGCGAGTACGTGGGCGGTTGCATCGCCGGTGGTCGCGCGTACTGCCACATCAACGCCCGCGGCGACGTGGAGCCCTGCGTCTTCATTCACTACTCCAACGTCAACATTCGCGACATGAGCTGGCTCGACTGCCTGCACCAGCCCATCTTCCAGGCATANCGCTCTCACTACCCCTGGAACGACAATATGCTGCAGCCCTGCCCCATGCTCGAGAACCCCTACATTCTCCCCCAGATCGTAAAGGAGTCTGGTGCAAAGAGCTCTGACTACTCCGCTCCCGAGACGGCCGAGGAGCTTTGCGAGCGCACCACCCCGTACGCCAAGGAGTGGGCGCCCAAGGCCAAGGAGCTTTGGCTCGAAGAGCATCCGACCGGCAAGAAGGTCTATGACGACCAGATGACCTGCGAGAAGATCGAGCTCAAGGCCCAGAAGATCGCGTCAGAGGACGAGGAGAACGAGAAGACCCTCGTGACAAACGGTCGCTAACGCAATTGCATACAGCATATCCTAAACGAGCCGCAGGCCATCTACCTGCGGCTCGTTTTCTTCTTGCCGAGTAGCGCGTCTACGGCCCCTCCAACGTCGCTGCCCGATACCCTCGTGTGTCAGGACCTCCGTATGGGTATGGTGATATGAAGCGCTCGGGCCCGGCGCCTGGCGCAAGATCCAGCAAAGGCACGGTGACTCGCCGTCAAACTACTGCGGCGGCGTCGCCATGGCATGCGGCTTGAGGAGGAACCATGGCAGCAAAAGGCACGGAGAAGGTCAAGAACGTGGTCCTTGTGGGCCAAGGCGGCGTGGGCAAGACCATGCTGGCCGAGGCCATGCTNCACCTGACGGGCAAGACCACCAGGCTGGGAGGCCACGCCGGCACCAAGCCCACGCTGGATTACGANNCCGAGGAGGGCGAGCGCGGCTTCTCCATCTCCACCACCATCGCCCCCATCGTCTGGGACGAAACGCGCGTCAACGTGCTCGACGCACCGTGCTATCCCGACTTCGTGGGCGACGCCTACGCAGCCATGAGCGTCTCCGAGACCGCCCTCTTCATGGTCGACGCCTCNGGAAGCGTGGGCACGGTCACCACCCGTCTGTGGTATGCCTCCGAGAACCTCTCTATGGCGCGCGCGATCTTTATCAACCGCGTCGATCGTCCCGACGCCGACATCGAGACGACCATGGCGGTGCTGCAGGAGCGCTTTGGCAACAACCTCGCGCCTGTCACCATCCCCATGGGTGCGGGCGACGACTTCAGCGGGGTCATCGACGTCGTGCACATGAAGGCCCGCCACCTCGAGAACGGCAAGGTCATCGTCGAGGACGTTCCCGCCGCATACGCCGACGCCGCCGAAGAGGCTCGCGCACAGCTCACCGAGCTGGTCGTAGAGGCCGACGACGAGCTCATGATGANGTANCTCGAGGGCGAGGNCATCNCCCAGGACGAGCTCGAGGGTCTTCTCGGCAAGGCGTTTGCCGCGCGNGTCTTCGTGCCCGTCTTCGCGGGCTCCTGCGTGCGCGAGGAGGGTGTCATCTCGTTTATGGACGCCGCCGTGGCCTGGTTCCCCACGATGGCCGACTTTGGCCGCATTCCGCTCGTCAACGGCGAGAAGCTCGACATCTCCCCAGACGACGACCGCCCCGTGGTCTTTGACTTCAAGTCCCTCAACGACCCGCAGAACGGCCGCCTCTCCTTCCTCAAGGTTCTGGCCGGTACCGTCACCACGGGCATCGAGCTCATCAACGCGCGCACGCGCAAGGCCGAGCGCCTCAGCCACATCTATCTCATGACCGGCCGTGACACCGACGAGGTTCCGTCGGCGGCGGCTGGCGACATCGTCGTCGTGCCCAAGCTCGATGCCATGACGGGGGACACCCTCTCCGTCACCGGTAAGGTCGAGGCGGCCGCCTTCCGCTTCCCCAACTCGCTCTATCGCATTGCCATCGAGCCCGACACGCGTGGCACCGAGGGCAAGCTGTACGCATTCCTCGAGAAGGCCGCCGACGCGGATCCCACCCTCAAGGTCGAGCGCGACGAGGATACCGGTCAGACGGTCATCTCGGCCATCGGTGAGGCGCAGGTCTCCGTGCTTCTCGATCGCCTTGAGGATCGCGTGGGCGTCACGGCGCATACCGTCGCGCTGCGCATTCCTTATCGCGAGACCATCCGGCGCGTCGCCTCGGCACAGGGGCGCCACAAGAAGCAGACGGGCGGTGCCGGTCAGTACGGCGACTGCTGGCTTCGCGTCGAGCCCAACCCCGGAAGCGGCTACGAGTTCGTTGACGAGGTCGTGGGCGGCCACATCCCACGCGGCTTCATCCCCGCCATCGACAAGGGCATTCAGGAGATCATGCGCGAGGGCGTCCTTGCCGGCTATCCGATGATCGACATCAGGTGCGCCGTCTACGAGGGCTCTTATCACCCCGTCGATTCCAACGAGATGGCCTTCAAGACCGCCGCGCGCATCGGCTTCCAGAAGGCCGTCGACCAGGCCGAGCCGGTTCTGCTCGAACCCATGGCGCATCTCGTGGTCACCGTTCCCGAGAGCTACGCCGGCTCTGTCATGGGTGATGTCTCCGCCAGCCGTGGTCGCGTCGAGGGCATGGAGGCGGCGGGTGTCGGTGAGACCAAGGTCTCTGCCACGGTGCCGTATGCCGAGGTTGCCGACTACGCCACCCGCCTGCGCTCGCTCTCTCGCGGCACGGGAGAGTTCGAGCTCGAGATGACGGGTTACGAGCAGGTNCCCCACGANGTGCAGCAGANGCTTGCNCAGGAGTACCAGGAGCGGCGCGCCGCCGGGCAGAAGTAGTCGCACTGCGCTCACGAGAGCGCGCGGGGCGGAAGGGACTACGGTCCTTTCTGCCCCGCTTTTTCTACCGCGCCGTATTCGAGAGGTCTTCGCTCCGGCCCCGATGCCGTGCTGTATTCTCAAGGGGTAATCGCAAAGATTCGCATTGTCTCAAATCGCTATCATTGTTGTGGCAGTAGCACACATGCAAGGANNNNCACATGCTTACCGCAGTACAGCTCAAGCCTGACGTGTATTGGGTGGGTGGAATCGACTGGAATGCCCGCAGCTTCCACGGATACACCACCGAGGATGGCATCACCTACAACGCGTACCTCATCATGGACGAGAAGGTCACGCTTATCGACACCGCCAAGATCACCTTTAAGGACGAGTTTCTCGCCCGCATCTCGAGCGTGGTCGACCCTTCCAAGATCGATGTCCTCATCGCCAACCATGTGGAGATGGACCACTCGGGCAACGTGCCCACCATCAAGGAGATGGCGCCAAACTGCGAGATCTACTGCTCGGGCCCACAGGGTGTGAGGGGGCTCACTGCCCACTACGGCGACCTGGGCTATCGCGGCGTCAAGACCGGAGACACGCTCTGCATCGGCAAGCGCACGCTCGCCTTCGTGCAGACGCCCATGGTCCACTGGCCCGACAACATGGTCACCTATGACGCCTATGACAAGATCCTCTTCTCCAACGACGCCTTCGGCCAGCACTTTGCCAGCTCGACTCGGTTTGATGACGAGAACGACCTCGGCGAGGTCATGAGGCAGGCGCGCAAGTACTACGCCAACATCGTGCAGCCCTATGCGATGCAGGCCAAGGGCGCGATCAAGGCCGTTCGCGGGCTTGGTGCCGATGCCATTGACATGATCGCCCCCGCCCACGGCGTCGTATGGCGCTCTCACGTGGCCGACATCCTCGACGCCTACGAGACGGTCTACACGTCGGGCAGGGTGGAGGAGAAGGCCGTCGTGGTCTACGACTCCATGTGGAACTCCACCGACAAGATCGCCCACGCCCTTGTCGACGCGTTTCTCGCCAGAGAAATCCCGTGCCAGCTCATGGACCTCAAGACCAATCACGTCTCGGACTGCATGGACGTCTTCCTCGACTGCAAGTACGTCTGCATCGGGTCGCCCACGCTCAACTCGCAGATGCTGCCCACCGTGGCGGCCTTCCTCACGTACATGCGCGGGCTCTCGCCCAAGAACGCCAACCGCGTGGGTCTCGCCTTTGGCTCGTTTGGCTGGGCGCCGCTCGGACCCAACGGCGTGCAGAAGGTCATGGAGGAGACGGGCTTCCAGCTACCTGTCGGCAAGGCCTTTGCCGTCAACTGGGTGCCGGGTTCGGAGATGATCGAGCAGGTCAAGGAGCAGGTTGGCATGCTCGTCGAGGCGTAGTTGCGAAGCGAGGGGCGATTCCGCAGGGGTGGTTTGTATCGCACGGACGGTTTTCGCGCATATGCCATCCGCACGCGCGCCTCGTGCACCAAAACTGCATCGCACGGACGGTTTTCACGCGAAATCCGTCCGTGCGAGCACTTTACGTACGTGGACTGGCGACCGCGGGAGGGGAGAAGACCCATGCAGGATTCGAAGGTGTACTGGTGCGACCTGCGCACGCACGGACGCGTGAGCCGGCTGGAGAAGCTCGAACGTCTGCTTCGCGCCGCCGGCCTTGCGGACATGGACTTGGAGAACAAGTTCGTGGCCATAAAGATGCACCTCGGCGAGCCGGGCAACCTCGCATTTCTCCGCCCGGCCTACGCAAAGGTCGTGGCAGACGTCGTGCGGGAGGCGGGAGGCAAACCCTTCCTGACGGACTGCAACACGCTCTACGTGGGCGGTCGCAAGAACGCCGTCGACCATCTCGACGCGGCGTTTGAGAACGGCTTTAATCCCCTGACCTGCGGTTGCCAGGTGATAATCGCCGACGGGCTCAAGGGCACGGACGACGTGGAAGTCGTCGTGCCAGGTGGGGAGTACGTGACGCGCGCCAAAGTCGGGCGAGCCATCATGGACGCCGACGTGGTCGTCTCGCTCACGCACTTCAAGGGTCACGACCAGACGGGCTTTGGGGGCGCCATAAAGAATATCGGCATGGGCTGCGGTAGTCGNGCGGGNAAGATGGAGCAGCACGCGGCGGGTCGCCCGCACGTTGACCCCGAGCGCTGCATCGGCTGCATGGCATGCGCGAGCATCTGCGCGCATGGGGCCATCAGTCATCGAGACGAGAGACCGCGCCTGGCGACAATCGACCAGAGCGCCTGCGTCGGCTGCGGCCACTGCATGGGCGTGTGCAACCAGGATGCCATCATCGCCAACGACGCCGCGGCGTCCGAGATCCTTGGCCGCCGCATGGCGGAGTATGCCGCGGCCGTGTGTGCGGGGCGCCCCACGTTTCACGTGAGTCTCGTCATCGATGTGGTCCCCAACTGCGACTGTTGGGACCTCAACGACTCTGCCATGGTGCCTGACGTGGGCTTCTTTGCAAGCTTCGATCCCGTGGCGCTTGACCAGGCCTGCGTGGACGCGGTCAACGCCGCCCCGACCATNCCGGGCTCGCTTCTCGCCGACGAGGAGGCGTCACGGCCAGACGACCCAGACCTTCGCGACCACATCCACACGATGAGCCCCAACACGAGCTGGCAGGCTACGCTCGATCAGGCCGCGCGTGTTGGCCTGGGAATGCGCAGCTATGAGTTGGTGAAGGTGGGATAGCGAGACCGTCATGATGCGATGACGCCACGCGATGGGTAAAAGACCTGCTAGACTTTCNCTATTGTCATCCGTTCTAGGAGGTTGCGCCGCCGCGCATGGACATAGCCATCTCGATTCTTGTGACCCTGCTTCTCACGCTCGTCAACGGGTACTTCTCCATGTCGGAGATGGCCCTCTCCACCGCCCGGCAGGTGCTCTTGGAGCATGACGCCGAGGAAGGCGACAAGAAGGCCGCCGTTGCCGTCAGGATGATCGAAAGCCCTGGTGACTTTCTCGCTGCCATCCAGGTGGCGATTACGCTCGTCGGGTTCTTTTCGTCCGCATTCGCCGCCACCACGCTCTCCGAGCCCCTCGGAACCTGGCTTGCGGGCTTTGGCATGGACGCCGTCTTTGCCCACGGCCTTGCCACCGTGCTCATCACGCTGATCGTCTCGTACTTCTCGATCGTGGTTGGTGAGCTCGTACCCAAGCGGATTGCCATGGCCGACGCCGAGACCGTCTCGAAAAACGTGGTAGGACCGCTCTCCGCCTTCGCGGCATTTGCAAAGCCGCTGGTCTGGCTCACGTCCGCGAGTGCGAACGGTCTGGCAAGACTCCTGGGCATCAAGGGGATCGACGATCGACAGGACGTTTCCGAGGACGAGATTCGCTACATGGTCACCGACTCCGAGGACCTCTCCGACGAGGAGAAGTCGATGATTCACGACGTCATCGACCTCGGTGACACCATCGCGCGCGAGGTCATGATTCCGCGCGTGGACATGACGGCCATGGAGGACGACTCCACCCTTACCGAGGCGCTCGATGTCATGCGAAAGACGGGCTACTCGCGCCTGCCGATCTACCACGAGTCCGTTGACCGCGTGGTGGGCATCGCGCACATCAAGGATCTTATCACCCCAATTCTGGATGAGCATGACGGCAATGCGCCCATCACCAAGTACCTGCGCGCCGCCAGCTACGTGCCCGACACCAAGGACATCATCCCCCTGCTCTCCGAGATGAAGGGCAGGCATGACCAGATGGTCATCGTGGTGGACGAGTACGGAGGCACCGCGGGCGTCATCACGATCGAAGACATCGTCGAGGAGGTCGTCGGCGAGATCGANGANGAGTTCGACCCCGACAACCGCTACATCACGCAGCTCTCCAACCGCGAGTGGGTGGTCGACGGCCGCTTCTCCATCGATGACGCCATCGAGCTNGGCTGGCCCATCGANGACAGCGAGGAGTACGAGACGATCGCCGGCTTCGTGCTCGAGCTTGCGGACAAGCTCCCTCGTCACGGTGACGTCTTCGAGAAGGACGGCTACAAGTTCTGCGTGCAGTCGGTGNANGGNCGCAGGCTGCGGTCGATTCGCGTAACGGCGCCCGGGCCTGACTCCGAGGAGGGTAACCGCACGGAGCTCATGGAGGGGTAGGGTTCGCGTGGGCCTGCGTCGAAACTGGGGACGCCTGCCCCCTCACGAAAAGCCCATTCCCCGGTCGGTGCCTCTCGTAGGTGCCATCTCGTCAGAACAACTACAATATGGAAAGCTATATGTGCGCCCGTCTCGGTGATGGGCCCGACCGAAGGGGAGCCTGCCCATGGCTCNGATTGTGGATATCANGAAGGTCACCGTTGGCCCCAGGTTCCTTGATGCGATCGTCGAGATTCCGGAGTCTGCGCCGCTCATGACGAGCGATGACGTCGAGGGCACCGCCCTCATCATGGGGCTCATGCCCGAGCTTGCCAACCACGTCTGCCTTGGTGATTCTTCCCCGAAGTTTGGCGATGTCGTCAATGACACCGAGGTCGCTCACCTTCTCGAGCATGTTGCCGTGGAGCTACTCGCCCGCACCGACATCGCTGGTGACACCGCGAGCGGTCGTACGTCGGAGNTTGGCGAGCGCAGCTACGACATCCAGCTTGTCTGCCCCGACGACGTGCTCGTCATTGGTGCACTCTCAAGCGCCGTGTGGATTCTCGAATGGGCCTACAACGGTGGCGGCGAGCCGGCCCCCGACATCGATGCCATTGCGGGTGGCCTCGTGGGCCTCGTGCAGAGTCTCGGTGCCGATTCCGCCGACCAGCCTGACGAGATTGTCGAGGAGGAGTACCCAGAGGTCGACCACGTCGAGCAGGTCGAGTATGAAGACGCCGTGATCGAACCACTCGAAAGCACCGACCCCGACTCCACACTTATCGCTGACCCCGTTGAGGCGGCTCCGGTCGCTGAGCCGGAGCCGGTGGCAGACGAGCTCGATGAGCCTGACGGCGTTGCGCCCGAGACGGTCGAGCGGACGCAGGAGTCCGAGGCCGACAAGCCCGAGCGCGACATCTACGATGACTCACCGGCCCTCGACGACTGGAACATGATCAACATCCCCAGGCCGCGCCCCGTCCGCTAGGGTTCGGCTCTCGTTCGTTGGCAAAAGGCCTGATTCGCAGAATCGGGCGGAGGGTATAAAGCGTACGTGCGCCNNTGGCGCNCACTCTGACAGGAGGACCTCATGAGCAGCAAAGCACTCCATTTCGCTATTGGTAGCATTATCGGCGCTGGTGCCGGTCTCNTNGCNGGCATGATGCTCGCTCCGCGCTCTGGCGCCGAGAGCCGCGCCATGGCGGCGGACGCCATGAACGATGCCTGGGATTCCGCGGTTGATTCCTACGAGCGCGGCACACGCGTCGTGAATGACAAGATCGGCGAGGTTCGTCCGACCGTTGACGCCAAGACCGATGAGCTCCGTGCCAAGGTCGACCTTGCCCGGGAGCGCATGGACCAGCTCCGCGACTCTCTCTCNGANGTNGTCGCCACCACGTCCTCCCAGGTGCAGGATACCGTGACCTCCGTCACCGACAAGGTCGCATCCATGACCGACGAGGCCGTCGCCGCAAACGAGTCGGAGGCGCAGTCCGTGCACGTCGAGGTCGTCGAGCCCGAGACAGACGCAGAGTAGTCCCGTCGCGCGCCCGTGATCTGACTTTCAGCTTCGAGGCGGGTGTCACGGCTTGTGGCGCCCGCTTTTTCTTTTCAGCATCACCTCGTATACCGAGAGGGGTTATTCCCGTGCCCAAGGTCTCCGATCTCACCGGCCAGAAGGTCTTCGTCACCAAAGAGGTGCGTAAGCCCAAGGACGGCAAGCCCGACACGAAGCTCTCCAAGCTCGGCAAGGTCCACATGGCGGTCTTTACCCCCGACGGGCGTCGCGTGGTGGGACTTCTCGTCAAGCGCCCCGACGTGGCGGGCATGGTCAAGCGTGAGGACGTCTTCCTCGCCGTCGACTCGTATGCGTCGGTCGAGAAGGGCATCCGCGTGACCCGCGGCGATGATGCCTTTGACGATGCTGCCCGCCAGCGGCTTCACGTCAATTGGGACGCCTGCATCCTGTGGGCGGGCATGGACGCCAAGACGAGTGACGGCAAGGAGCTCGGCTACGTCAATGACGCCGAGTATGAGGAGAAGACCGGCAAGGTCACCAAGTTTCTCATCGGAGACGGCGGTGTGGCGCGCGCTCTTGTCGGCTCGATAGAGATTCCGCCGTCGATGCTCATAAGCTACTCNAAGGGATGCATGATCGTCTCGCCCGAGGCCGCCACCCTCGCGCTTAACGGCGGCATCGCCGCGAAGGCGGGAGAGGCTTCCGCAAAGGCCAAGGTCAANGGNGCNGAGTTTGGCAAGAAGGCCGGGAGTGCCACCTCGGAGGCCGTGGACAAGGGCTCGTACGCGTTGGGNAAGGCGATCGGNAAGGCAAAGCGCGCCATCGAGGAGGCCCAGACCGAGGGCGGCGAGCCGGAAGCCGAGCCCCAGTTGCCCGCAACCGAGGCTGCCGACGTGCGCGTCTCTGAGCCGGTCGGTCAGATTTCCGGTGTGGGCGATTCTGCCGGAGAGACCAAGACCTACGTGCCCACCGGAAAGGCAGCGCCCTCCGGCGCAAAGAAGANCGCGAGCGCACCAAGGAAGGCGGCCGCGGCACCCAAGGTTGATGGCGACAAGGTCGCCAAGGACATGGGCCGCCAGATTGGAAAGATGGGCAAGATGTTCGGCTCGTTCAAGGACGAGTTTGACAAGGCCAGCAAGTAGCTCGCGAGCTGTGGAGGGTTAGGTACCCGTCATCTGGAGCGTGAACATCACCACGGTGAGAACGATGACCCCGATGACGGTGAACCACGTGAGGGCGTTCCACGCGCGACTGTTGGCGTTGACGCCCATCACGTGCTTGTCGGCTGCGATCTTGACCATGAACACGAGCAGCACGGGCAGCAGGATGCCATTGACGATCTGCGCGAACATCATGATCCCAAAGAGGTTGACGTTGGGGATGAGCACGATCACGGCAGAGATTACGAGGATGGCCGTGATAATGCCGCGATAGGCGGGCGCTTCCTGCCAGGTGCGATCTGAGCCGCGTTCCCAGCCAAACGCTTCGCAGACGGCGCTTGCGGTGATGCCCGGAAGAACGCAGGCCGCGAGAAAGGATGCGCCCACGAGCCCAGCACCAAAGAGGGCCTCGGCATAATGGCCGGCAAGCGGCGCGAGCGCGGTGGCGGCATCCTCGGCGGAGCTGACGACGACGCCTGCGGGGTTGAGCACGGCTCCAGTGGCCAGGATGATAAACCAACTGATGGCGCTCGCCACGACGGCGCCCGTTACGGTGTCGATGCGCTGGTAGGGAAGGTCCTCCTCGCGCGCGTTCTTCTCCACCACGTTGCTCTGGGCGAGGAAGATCATCCATGGTGCGATGGTGGTGCCCACGTTGGCCACGAGCAGCGAGAAGTACTCAGGCTCGTTCACGAACTGCGGGATGAGGGTGTCGTGCAGCGCGACGCCCCAGTCGGGGCCGACCATGATGCCGGCAATCACATAGGTCACGAATATGCAGCTGATCGCCAGCAGGATCTTCTCGATGCGCGAGTACGATCCACTCATGGTGATGAGCCAGATGGCAATGGCAGCGAGTGGGACGGAGAGGTACACGGGCACGCCAAAGAGCCCCAGGCCTGATGCGATGCCGGCAAACTCAGAGAGCGTGACCGTCGTGTTGGATATGAGCAGGGCGAGCATGGCGAAGGCGCTCATGCGCACCCCGAACTTCTCGCGGATGAGCGAGGCAAAGCCCTTGCCCGTGACGCAACCCACGCGCGCGGCGGTCTCCTGGGCCACGATGAGCAGGAGACACATGATGGGTACGGTCCAGAGCTGCCCGAAGCCATATGCGGCGCCCGCGGTGGAGTAGGTCGCCACGCCGCCGGCATCAGCGCCCGCGAGCGCGGCGACCATGCCGGGACCCATCGCCGCAAGAATGCGGTGACGGTTGAGCTTCTGGCGTGGAGTCTTGTTCTCGTTACGCGCCACGGCTACACCAGGATGACGCCGGGGCCGGTGATGGTCGCCGCGACNGCGACAAACACCACGAGCGCGATGGCCATGGAGACGAGCGAGAGCGCCGTGCCCGACGTCTCTTGATTGCGATCGTCGCGGCGACGAAGAACGAGCAGGTAGATAGGAGTGAGGGCAAACGAGACGGTCGTCGAGGCGACCGAGCCCGCAAAACCGGAGCACAGCGCGCGGTTGAGGTCGGCCTCGCCGGCACCTATGAGCATGGATGGGTTGAGCGCCGTGACAAAGAGCACGATGATGGCGGCAAACGCCACGCCGAGCGCGAGGCTCTTGAGCGTGAAGCCCAGCATGGAGGGGGANGCCTCGTCATCNGGNTCGTTCTCGATGAAGAACTTGGTAACATAGCTCACCGAGTCATCTGCGAGGATGAGTGCGATGGGCAGCGAGGCGCAGGCGAGCAGTACGTTGACTGCCGGAATCCTCGCCTGGGAGATGGCCGCGATGACTCCCACGCACGGGATCCAGAAGAAGAACCACAGCTCGTGACCGAGTAGCCAGCTTAGGTCATGGCCACGGTCGTCGTTGGATCCGCCTGAGCTCACGCCTGCAATCTGCAGGTCCTCCTCGTGCTCCTCCTCCATGACGTCGAGCGCGTCATCGACGGTCACGATGCCGAGAAGGCGCTGCTCGTCGCTGACGATGGGCAGAGCGAGTAGGTTGTACTTGGAGATGGACTCGGCCACGTCCTCTTGGTCGTCATCAGGACCGGCGGTGACGAGGTCGACGGATGCGATGCTCGAGAGCTTGGTCGACTCGTTATTGACCAGCAGGTTGTTGAGGGTGACGGCGCCTGCGAGGCGCTCGTCATCATCCACGAGGTAGACGTAGCGAACCGTCTCGAAGTCCTCCTCGAGGTTGCGTAGGGCGTTGATGGCAAAGGCCACGTTCTCGTCCTCTGGCAAGGCGAGAAACTCCGAGGTCATGATGCGGCCCGCCGTTCCGTCGCGGTAGCCGAGCAGCTGGCGGATTGCTTCTGCGTCCTCGACGCCCATGAGCTTGAGGAGCTTCTCGGCCTTCTCGGCACCCAGCTCGTCCACGAGCTCTGCGGCGTCGTCTGGATCCATGGCGGACAGCATGCGCGACGCGTCGGTCTCGGACATGTCGCCCATGATTTCGGCGGCCTTATCATCCTCGAGCTCGGCCATGGCCTCGGCGCGCTGCTCGTCGTCGAGCTGGGCAAACACCTGGCCACGCAGACGCGGATCGAGTTGCTCGATGATATCTGCCACATCGGCGGGGTGCATGTCATCGAGCGTCTTGTGCGAGACGGAGAGCTTGACGTTGGAGAGGTCTCGCTCCACGAGGTCCATGTAGCTCCACGCGATAATGCGCTCGGGGATGGGGTGGCCAAAGGTACGGGCTACGCGCACGCCGATTTTTTCGATGCTGGGAGAGAGCGAGCGCAGGATGCCGCGCATGCCCACTTCGGCGCCGAGGAGGCGCAGCTGGGAGGAACTGGTGTCAGAGAGTTTGAGGTCGTTCACGCGGACGACGCGCATTCCGCGCGTATCCACGATCTGCTTGTTGAGGACGTCGCGGGCCAACAGGACCTCGGTAGGCTGAAGATACGAGAAGCGGATGTCCGTGGACGAAACCTTGAGGTGAACCTCACACTCGTCGTAGGTGTCCACGTACTTGCGCCACGAAACCATGATGGGCGTGCGACCCGGGCCCATGAAGGCTAGGCTGGTCACACGCGGGAAGACCTCGCCGGTAGCGATGCCGAGGTCAGAGACGGTTCCGATTTTCTCGCCGTTGGAGTCGAGAACTGGGTTTCCCATGAGCTGGGAGAGATAGATCATGCGTGCTCCTAACTGTTGGCGTGTGATGCATGGGTCGCACGCGCATTGTGCCAAGCTTCGGCACCGATCACACCCCTCACGGAGTGACCAATTGGGAGCACACCGCTGGGGTCATCGACTGTGAGGTCGAGGTTTCATGAGGACCCTTCTCTTAGACAACAGGCGCGGAGGCCGTATGGGGCGGCGGCCCGCTAGCTTTCGCCATTGTACACGACGCGGGGACGAAGATGCTGATTGAAGGGGGTATCCATGTAAGCTGATGGTTACGGTCCGCGAGAGACCTGCAGAAAAACGCCCCGAATGGACGAGCTCTTGGGAGATTCTGCGCGAGTCGCCCCCGACGGTCCTGAGTATTCCCAGTTGGCATAATGCGCGGCGCCATTTCCACGGCACGCCTAAAGCTGGGCCGCCCATTCGGGGCGTTTTTCTGCAGGTTGTGACCAGGCGTACGAACTGCGAAAACAACACGATTTGTCAGGCAACAGGAAGATAGCCGTCAGGATGCTGTCGGACTTTCTCAGAAATTTTGTTACCTAGGCTAGCTGCGACGGTATCCTCCTCGAACCAAGGATTAATGGAGGAGGCCTCATGGACGTATGCATCTCTCATGTCTCGGCGCTGTGCTGGTTGTTGAGAAACAGGAATCCAAGGAATGGGCGTGAGCTTAACCCCGATAACCTGTTGCCAAGCTGTTCTGTGCACAAAGAGGTCGTAGAGCACCTTCTTCATGTTCTTGACATCGGAGTCGACCGCCTTGATGTTCTCGTGTCGTCTTGCGAGGGCAGGCGTCGCTCGAAATCCTTGATGACTCACGTCTGCTCGCTTCGGGTTCCTGATGGTTCGTACCTCCACATGGGAATCAGAAGTCTCGGTGCATGCGTGGTATCGCCAGAGCTTGCCTACATCCAGCTTGCTGCGATGTCGGATGACGTTGGGACCGTATGGGTTGGAAATGCGCTCTGCTCCGATTACCGTGTTGATGACTTTGCCCTAGGCGGGGTCGTATTCAGGGCCGATGAGAACGACACCGCGCTGACAAGCGTCGCACAGCTGCATCGTTATGCTGAGTCTCTGCCTGACGGGTTTTCCGGGAAGGATCGCGCCCTGCGCATGCTGAAGTACGTGCACGACGGGGCGAGGTCCCCCATGGAGTCTGGCCTGGTGATGGTGTTTGAACTACCTCTGCGTCTCGGCGGCTATTCGCTGGGGAAGGTCACCCTCAACAAGGTGCAAGCCGTATTTAGGGGTATTGGCCGGAGGGGGGACAGGAGGTATGCGAGACGCTATCCAGACATCCGCATAGTCGCCGTTGGTAGCAAGGGGCTTCGTGTCGCGGGCGTCGATTATGATGCCGAGTCGACCCATTGCGGCGAGCTCCGACGACAAAGTGATGCGATTCGCAGAAACCAGCTNACCACNGTGGACTCGATGCGNCATTTNACGCTTGAGAAGTTCCAGGTGATGCAGTACGAGCGGTTCATTGACGAGGTCGACAACATTCGGCGCTCGCTTGGTCGCCGCCGCAACGCAACAACCGCCCACATGGAGAGGCTGCTGCCGAGGACTAGATTTGAACTGTGGGAACGCGTTCTGTGCGGGGCAAGAGATCCGATCACCGGGAAACCGAGACGGATCGAGAGACCTGCAGAAAAATGCCCCGAATGGACGGGCCCAGATGAAGCGTGGTACACAGAGGACTGGTGACGGACCATCTTATCAGGGACTATATGAAAGAAGACGGTATGGCGCGGAGCCTACAACTACCAGGTCGTCCATTTGACCGATAATTCTGCAGGTCGTTCGAAGAAGCTTGGTTTTCGCTCAGCTCGCTGGGCATATCATTAAACGGTCGGGCAGCGAAACGGGGACCACGTGGGCCATAAAGAAAAAGAGGGGAGCTCGCGTCGGCGCAAGGCTCTGCACGTCATCGGTTGGGTGGCAGCTTCGCTGCTCTTGGTGGTCCTCGTGGCAGCCAATGTGGCTGTGGCCGTATTTGGCGATACCATCGAAGCGTATCTGAGCAACGGCAGTGTAGATATTTCCAACGAGAAGCTGGAGGCCACCATGAACGATGGTCGCGAGCTTGCCGAACAGATCGAGGGCGAGGGCATCGTCCTGCTGCGCAACGAGAACAACACCCTTCCGCTGCCATCATCCACTACGCGCGTAAACGTTTTTGGCTGGTCGTCCACCGAGTGGGTGTCAAGTGGTTCGGGCTCGGCGCAGACAGTCGGCACCCCCACCACCTTTCTTGACGCGCTCTCCAAGGCGGGCATCGAGTACAACACCGAGCTCACCGACATGTATCGCGGTTTCCTGGGAAACCGTCCGTACGCGAGCAGCGGTGCGCTCAACAGCCATTCTTCCGAGTTCTGCCGGCTCTATGAGCCTGACATCAACGACAGGTCGTGCTATAGCGAGCAGCTTCTTCAGGATGCGCGCGACTATTCCGACACGGCCATCGTCGTGATCTCCCGCGTGTCCGGCGAGAGCGTCGATTGTCCCTCGCAGCAGTATCGCGTTCACAATCGCAACGGCAGCATTGACGTTGACGTCACGCGTAGCTACCTCGAGCTCTCACAGGAAGAGGAGAAGCTCCTCCAGTACGTGGGCGAGAACTACGGGCATGTGATCGTTGTGGTCAACTCGACCAATGCCATGGAGCTCGGTGAGGTCGAAACCCTTCCGGGCGTGGACGCGTGTCTTCTTGTTGGTACTCCCGGCGAAGTCGGGGCCAACTCTATCGCAAGCGTGCTTCTTGGCAAGACCAACCCCTCGGGCCGCACCACCGACACCTATGCGTACGACCTGCGCACGGCCGCGTCGTACGCGAACGCGGGTGCCATGGGCGAGGGCATCTACACCAACTCCAACGGCCTTTACCCAGACGATGGCACCCTCAACCCGAACGTGGGCATTGCCGAGACGTACGATGGTGTCCGATTCGTGGACTATGTCGAGGGCATCTACGTGGGCTACCGCTGGTACGAAACGGCCGACACAGAGGGCTTTTGGAACAACGTGGACAACGAGCACGGGCAAGGCTATGACGGCGTCGTGCAATACCCATTTGGCTACGGGCTCTCGTACACGAACTTCTCGTGGGAGGTCGTATCGCAGCAGCCAGGTGAGAACTCCTCGGTTGGGCGCGACTCCACCTACCAGGTCACGGTTCGCGTGACCAACACCGGCACCGTGGCCGGCAAAGACGTGGTGGAGCTTTACTGCACCCCGCCTTACTACAAGGGCGGCATCGAGAAGTCATCGACGGAGCTTGTGGACTACGCCAAGACCAAGCTGCTCCAGCCGGGAGAGAGCCAGGACGTGACGGTGGAGTTTGCCCTCAACGACGTGGCCTCCTATGACTACGACGACGCCAATAACAACGGCTTCTCGGGCTACGAGCTCGAGCGCGGCACCTATACGGTGCAGCTCAAGCGAGACGCGCANACGCTGGCGGACTGCGACNANGCNTCGACGNACCTCTGGCTGCCCGAGACCGTGCTCTGTGATACCGATCTCGTGACCGGTGCCATCGTCAAGAACCAGTTCACGGGCGACTCGGCACTCGACGGCGTGTCCATCGACGGCTCAGACTCCGGTGCCGACATCACCTATCTCACGCGAGCCGATTTCGGGGGGACTTTTCCCAAGAAGTCCGACAAGAACCGCGCGATGAGCGACTCCATCCGCGCGCTCAACCTCTACGGTTCCTCGCAGGTGGAGGCCGACGCCCTCAATTACTCAAGCCTTGTGGGGCAGGTCTCGCTTTCGGGTGCCACCTCGACCATCTCGACCCCGTACTATCAGCTTTCCGAGAGCGGCCNGCTCACCTCGCTCGGACGCACGCTCGGGGCAGACTACAACTCCGACGAGTGGAGCGCGCTCCTTGACCACCTCTCCGTTTCTGACATGGAGTCGCTCGTGCTGCACGGCTACATCTCCACGGGATCCATCGAGGGCATCGGCAAGCCGCTGACCAAGGAGGTTGATGGTCCCTCGCAGGTCGGGTCGTTCAATCAGCTTTCCTACGGCGTGGGATATCCCAACGCCACGGTTCTCGCCCAGACCTGGAACGANNCCCTTGCNNANGAGTACGGNNGCCAGGTCGGNCTCGAGGCGGCGAGCATCGGCGTGGACGGGTGGTATGCACCGAGCGTCAACATCCACCGTACACCCATGGGCGGTCGAAACTATGAGTACTACTCCGAGGACCCGCTCATCTCGGGCACCATGGGCGCCGCCGTGGTGGATGGCAGCCGCAAGTCGGGCACCTACTGCTACGTCAAGCACCTCGCTGTAAACAACCAAGACTCCTATCGCGACTCGCTCTATACGTGGATGACCGAGCAGAGCCTGCGCGAGATCTATCTCAGCGCGTTTAGGTACGGCGTGGAAAAGGGCGCCTTCACGGGCATTATGAGCTCGTACAACCGCATTGGGGCCACATGGGCCGGAGGCAACAAGGCGCTGCTCACCAACGTGCTGCGCGGCGAGTGGGGATTTAAGGGCTGCGTCATCACTGACTACTGCGACCACCAGAAGTATATGAATGCCGACCAGGCGCTTCGCGCGGGCGGTGACCTCTACATGGACGGCATCTTCCGCAACGGGTCGTTCTCGTACGGGTACACGCAGGCAAGACTCTCGGCCGCCGTGGGTACGGAGGATGAGGCGAAGGCCATCGACTACTACGTCAACCTGCGGCGATCCACGAAGGACATACTCTACGTGTGGCTTAACGCCCGCGAGACGAACCTCAAGTATAACGAGCAGGTGCAGACTGCCGTGGAGACAGGCGATGCGTCGGCGGCCGAGGAGTTCATCGATCGTCCCATCAAGACGGGCGGCTTCCCGATCGTGGGCACCATAGTGGCGATCATGGACTGCATCGTGGCGCTGCTGATCGTGCTGCGAATCCACCGCGCCCTGGCACGAAGGGCGGATGCGCGGCGCGGAGACAACCAAGCGGGAGAATAGGCCAGGAGAGGGCGCGCGCGTTGCGGCGCGCCTGTATCGTATGGACGGATTGCCCGCAAAACCGTCCGTACGTGACGTTTTCGAGACGAGAAGTGTGCGTACGGACGGTTTCCTCGCGCAATCCGTCCGTACGCACAAGGTGCACCGTCACCACGAATCATTCCCGCAGGTGTACGGTTGATTGAGGCAAAAAAAGAACCCCGACCAGAGAGCCGGGGTCCCGTGCGTGCCGATGGCCTTATCGCTAGAACTTGACGCTCGGTGCTTGGCGCGCGGACTCCTCGGTGACGAGGAAGCCCTGGCGAGGCTGGAACTTGCTGCCCGCTACGATGTTGCCCGGGAACGTCTTGATGGCGTTGTTGTACGCGAGCACCACGTCGTTGAAGCTCATGCGNGCGTAGCTGATCTTGTTCTCCGTGTCGGTGAGGTCGGTCTGGAGCTGCTGGAANTTGGTGTTGGCCTTGAGGTTGGGATAGGCCTCGGCAACGGCGAACAGCGACTTGAGCGTGTTCGTCAGCATGTTGCTGGCTTCCATCTTGGCCTCGGGCGTGGTGGCGCNGGCGACGGCGGAGCGNGCNGCGGTGACNGCCTCNAGGGTGCCGGACTCGTGTGCGGCGTAGCCCTTGACCGTCTCGACGAGGTTGGGGATGAGGTCGTTGCGGCGCTGAAGCTGGGCGTCGATGGTCTGCCANGCGTTTTCNCACTTGTTGTCNGCCGTGACGATGCCGTTGTAGATGACAACGAACCAGATGGCGACAAGTACGATGACCACGATGAGGATGATGAGGGCAAGTGGCATTGCGCTCCCCTTTCTTTTTGCGGATCACGAGATGCGTGCATGTTCAGTATACCCGAGTGCATTACGGAACCCGCTCATGCCCCGGCAGACGCATGAGGCGGAGGGGGAGGGATTCGAACCCTCGGAACGCCGGAGGCGCTCGACGGTTTTCAAGACCGCTGCAATCAACCGCTCTGCCACCCCTCCAAGGGTGCGTACGGTACTATCCTACCCCATATGGTGACATCGATGGGAGACGCGCGTGGGCGAGAAGGACGATCAGTACATGCGGATGGCGCTGGACGAGGCCTCGCGGGCGGCGGGGCTCGGCGAGGTCCCCATCGGCGCCGTCGTGGTCTGCGGCGACGAGGTCATCGCCCGCGGATGCAACCGCCGCGAGACGGACGAAGACCCCTCGGCGCACGCGGAGTTCACGGCCATGGTCGACGCCGCCCACGCGCTTGGCCGCTGGCGACTCACGGGCTGCACGGTCTACGTCACGGTGGAGCCCTGCCTCATGTGCGCGGGCCTCATGGTGAACGCTCGCATCGACCGTTGCGTGTACGGTGCGGCCAACCCCAAGGGCGGTGCGCTGGGAACGGTGTTCGACGTGAGCCATACGCCGGAGCTCAACCATGAGTTCGAGGTCGTGCCAGGGGTTCTCGCCGAGGAGTGCGCGGGGGTCATGCGCGCCTTCTTCCGCTCGCGCCGCGGATAGGTGCAAACCCTGGTGCCAAGAGCTAGAGGCCGATGAGTGTCCCGAGGAAGATGAGGACGGCCATGCCCGCAGCATATGCGAAGGCGTACTTGGCGATTTTGCCGAGGATCTCGCCGTCCTTGCCGGCAAGGCCGCACGAGGCGCAGCCGATGGCGATGCTCTGGGGGGCGATCATCTTTCCGGCGCTCGTGCCGAGCGAGTTGGCGGCCACGAGCCAGGTCTCGTTGATGCCGAGCGTCTGCGCGGCATGAAGCTGGACGTTGCCAAAGAGGACCTCGCTCGAGGTGCCCGAGCCGGTGACGAAGGTTCCCAGTGCGCCGAGCAGCGGTGCGACGAGCGGATAGAAGCCGCCGAGCGTGCCGACGAAGAAGGNCGCGACGCTTGCGATCATGCCGGAGTACCCCATGATCTTGGCGCANCCGAGCACGCCNAGCATGGTGATGATCGTCTTGCTCATCTGCTTGACCGTATCGCGCAGGACGCNCAGCATCTCGCCGAAGGGACACCTCTGAATGATGCCGCCCACGATGCCGCAGAGAAAGATCAGCACGCCAGGGGTGTTAATCCACGAGAACGTGAGCGTGGCCGTGGGGTCGCCTGCATAGATGTTGACGGTGCTCTTGAACGAGGAGAGCGGGTCATGGACAAAGGGCACGATCTTGCTCGTGACAAGGAGCACCACGAAGATCAGGATGAAGGGGCACCATGCGGTGATGGCGCTGCGAACGGAGAGGGGCTCGTCCGCACCCGCGATTTCGAGGTGGTACTCGTCAGGTACCTCGGCACTCTTGTGGCGCAGGCAGTATGCGGCGGTAGCGACCAGCGCAAATACGGCTCCCACGATGTCGGGCAGGTCGGTGCCGATAAACCGCGCGGCCGCGATCTCGGNGANNCCAAACGAGATGCCGGCGATGAGCGCCACGGGGACCATGCCCTTCATGGCCTTCTTTCCCCCGAGTACTCCCACCATGAGCAGCGGCGTGACGAGGACGAAGGGAAACGCCTGCAGGGCTTGGGTAAAGGCCAGTGAGATGGGCTCGATTCCCGTGATGGTGGCGAGCGTGGCGGTNGGGATGCCGATCGAGCCGAACATCGTGGGCAGGCCGTTGGCGAGAAGGCATGCAAGGATGGCCGTGACGGGGTTGACGCCGAGCGCGGCGAGCATGCTCGCGGGGATGGCCACGGCGGTGCCGAACCCCGCCATGCCCTCGAGGAAGTTGCCAAAGCACCAACCGATGAGAATCACCAGCACACGCATGTCGGACGACACCGAGCAGAGCATGGCCTTGATCTTCTCCATGGCTCCGGTGTGTACGGTGAGGTTGTAGGTGAAGACGGCGGCGATGATGACGATGACAATGGGCCAGAGGGCCATGGCAAAGCCCTCGAGTGCCGCGGTCGCGGCGTTGACGACCGTCATCTTCCAACCGACCAGGGCGCAGAAGGCAGCGACCACCAGCGCGCCGAGACTTGCCTTGTAGGCCTCCATGTGAAGGCCGCAGAGCGCCGCCACGAGCCAGATGATGGGTAGGAGTGCAAAGACGAACATTCCAAAAAGTTCGAGCATGGGGGTCTCCTCCGTGGTCATATATGCCGGGCGGACCTATGTGAGCAGTACTATGTAGATTTTATGCTCTTGACCCCCGCTAGATGACCTGAAATACGAAGAAGTCGAGATAGTGGGTCTCGGGGACGCCCCAGAGGATGGGATGGTCGGGTGCCTGCTGGCGCTCCTCGACCTGCTTGAGCTGGACGCCTGCGTCATGNGCNGCCTGNGCGATGGCANGGGACAGGAGGTCGCGCGTCATGAAGTGGCTGCAGCTGCAGGTGGCGAGATAGCCGCCGCGGGGAAGCAGACGCAGGGCGAGTGCGTTGATCTCGCGATAGCCCCGCGAGGCGTGCTCCACGGTTCCGCGACTTTTGGTGAAGGCGGGCGGGTCGAGCACGATGAGATCGAAGGGACCTCCCTCTTCGCGGAGGCGCTGCTTGTCATGCGCGAGCTCCGGTAGGTATTCCATCACGTTTGCGCAGGTAAAATCCATGCGNTCGNNAAANCCNTTGAGNCGGGCGTTCTCCCNCGCGAGGTCGCAGGCGGTCTGGCTCACGTCGACGCAGCGAACGAACTCCGCTCCGCCAGCAACTGCGTTGAGCCCGAAGGGGCCCACGTGGGAAAAGCAGTCGAGCACGCGCATGCCGTCGGCGAGCTCGCGCACGGCGCGACGGTTGTACTTCTGGTCGAGAAAGAAGCCGGTCTTCTGGCTGTTCTCGAGGTCGATGTCGTAGCGTATGCCGTTCTCCTCTACGACGCGGCGTGAAGAGAGGGCGAGCGGCACCGCGTCCCCTGGCGTCCACCAGCCCTTTTCGCGGGGGAGTCCCTCGAGGTCGCGGCTGGGGGTGTCGTTTCGCTCGTAGATGCCAACGACGTCCTGGCCGGCGCCGTGCAGCACGTCGAGCAGCAGCGGGTAGATGGTCGGCCGGAGCCGCTCCATGCCCACGGTGCCTACCTGAGACACGAGAACGTCCTCGTANCGGTCCACCACGAGNCCCGGNAAGCCGTCNGCCTCCGAGAAGAGCACNCGGCAGCAGTTGGTGTCNGGNTCGCAGCCGGGNAGGGCGCGCCTGCCCATGGTGGTCTCGCGGTGCGTCCATGCCCAGGCGAGCTTTCGACGCCAGAAGCCCTCGTCCACGCGGTCGTTGGAGTTGCGCGTGACAATGCGTATGCGAATCTTGCTTTGGGCGGAGAGGAGCCCNGTTCCCTGCCANGTGCCGTTCTCCTCGAAGACGTCCACCACCCCGCCGTTCGAGACGGACATGCCGTCGCTGGCGGGTTCGGTGCGTATGACCTCGTCCTCGAAGACCCATGGGTGTCCGCCGACGAGCGCCTTCGCCGCCTTGCGCGAAACGATTGCCTTGGGATACGGACGCTCCTGGTTCATGTGTGCTCCTCGGTGTGGCTGCGGTGGGGACAAGTATCGCGCAGACGTAGGGCCTAGTAGTGCCTGCCGTACCCTCCGCCAAAGCCGCGACCACGACTCCTGGAGCCGCTGAACATAGTGCGAGTCGGCTTAACGGCGCTGCGTCCGGGGTTGGGGACGATGCGCGTGCTGTCATACTCGAAGTCTGCAAGGTCCCACACGGGAACGAGCTTCTTGGTGAAGTACTCGATTTCACGAAGCGGGCTGATTTCGTCGGGGGCCACGAAGGTGTAGGCGTGGCCGGTGGCGCCGGCGCGCCCCGTGCGGCCGATTCGGTGGACGTAGTCCTCGGGATCCATCGGCACGTCGTAGTTGACCACGGCGTCGATGCCGCTCACGTCGATGCCGCGGCTCATGACGTCGGTCGCAACGAGCACCTGGCACCTGCCCTCGCGAAACTTCTCGAGGGCTTTCTCGCGGGCCTTCTGCGGACGGTCGGCGTGCATGACCTCGACCTTCACGCCGACGTTCTTGAGCGTCTTGCTCACATCATCCACGCGGTGCTTTGTGCGGCAGAACACGAGCACGCGCCCGGGCCTCTCGCCAGAGGCGCCTCCCGTGCGAAGCAGCGCTTCGAGCAGCTGGGTCTTCTGGCCCTGCGTGATGGGGCAGAGGTGCTCCTCGACGGTGTCGGCCGTCTCGCCCACGCGCGCGATCTCGACGCTTGCCGGGTCGGTGAGCATGGAGTCGATCGTGCTCTTTATGGATGGCGGGATGGTCGCGGAGAAGAGCAGCGTCTGATGCTTGGCGGGCAGAGCCTGCATGATGCGGCGCACGCTTGGCCAGAAGCCCATGTCGAGCATGCGGTCAGCCTCGTCAAGCACGAGCGTCCGTACATGCGAGAGCTCCACGTGGTTGTGTTCCATGAGGTCGATGAGACGTCCGGGCGTTGCGACGAGCATGTCGCAGCCGCGATCGAGCTCGCTGATCTGCTGGTCGAACTTGGTGCCGCCCATGACGATGACCACGCGCTGGCCGGTTCTCTCGCATACGGTCTTGCAGACGCCGTCGATCTGCGCCGCGAGTTCGCGAGTCGGTGTGATGACGAGCGCGTGAGGCCCCTTGCCCTTGCTGCTGGCGATGAGCTGCAGCGTAGGGAGGGCGAACGCGGCGGTCTTACCCGTGCCAGTCTGCGCGGACGCCACGACGTCGCGGCCCTCGAGGACGAATGGGATGGCTTGCGCTTGGACGGGGGTGGGGGTTTCGAAGCCAAGGGAACTGACGCCGGAGAGGATTTGCTCGTTTAGCCCGAGCTCGGCAAATGTATTAGTCATAAATATAAGTATGGGGCAAGGGAGTGGGCTTTACCAGCGTACACACGGAACCAGCAGGCGAACGTTGCACTGGCGAAGCGTGTCCTTCTCTGTTGGGCGCAGGCCGTGGGTGACGCTTGACGTTGAGGGAAAATCGTCAACTGCGCAAACGCAGGAACGCGACGCAGGATGCGCGCTTGTCGCCGTGCGCTTCGGCATGGCGCCTCGGGGCCGAGGCTCAATCCAGCGGACACCTGCAGAAAAACGGGCCGAATGGACGAGTTCTCAGAAGGCTTCGCCAAAATTGCCTTCTGATATCGAAAAAGATCCAGTTGTTGCCTGGATGCAGGGCACCTAACGAGCCTGCACCAAAGGTAGCTCGTCCATTCGGCCCGTTTTTCTGCAGGTGTCCGCATGCACGATGCCGAGGAAAAATCGCCAACTGCGCAAACGCAGGAACCTAGCGCAGAATGCACGTCAATCGCCGAGTCGAGCGGTCGCAATCCGCCGAGCCTGTCCGCGCGTCTGCCTCGCGCGGGACGGATATACTATTTCGATACCAAAGGGCACGGACGGGGGACTTCCAGATGAGCTGGAACAGGATGCACATCGTTCCCATGACGCTGCGAATGCTGTAGCGCGCATTCGCGCGCGTCGTGTTCCGTCAACCNGTCAGCAAGAGNGAGCAAGCATGCCCATCAACATCCCAGACGGCCTCCCCGCTAAGAAGATCCTTCACACGGAGCGAATCTTTGCGCTCGAGGAGGAGGTCGCGGCAACCCAGCAGATTCGTCCGCTTCGCGTTGCCATCCTGAACCTCATGCCCACCAAGATCGAGACCGAGACGCAGATCCTGCGCCTCATCTCCAAGTCACCGCTACAGGTGAGCTGCGACTTCATGCGCGTCTCGTCNCACGANTCCACGCACGTNTCGCANGATCACCTCGTGAAGTTCTACGACACCTGTGACAGCTTCNNTGACACCTTCGACAGCTTCCGCGACAAGAACTACGACGGCCTCATCGTCACCGGTGCTCCCGTGGAGCAGATGGCCTTCGAGGACGTGGACTATTGGAAGGAGTTCTGCGACATTGTCGATTGGTCGCAGAGCCACGTCTTCTCGACGATGTATCTGTGCTGGGGCGCGCTCGCGGGCCTCTACTACCTCTACGGCATCCCCAAGAAGGACCTGCCGAGCAAGCTCTTCGGCGTCTTTCCCCAGCGTCTGTGCGACGAGTACAACTTCCTCACCAACGGCTTCGACGAGGTGCACAGCATGCCGCACTCGCGTCATGCCGCCGTCGACATCAACGAGCTCGCTAACCATCCCGAGCTGCAGGTTCTCTCCGAGGGCTTTACGAGTGGTCCGGCCATCATAGCTACGCGCGACTTCCACGAGATCTACGTCACGGGGCACTTCGAATACGGACGCGACACGCTGTCCGAGGAGTTCTGGCGCGACTTCCACAGGGGGCTGCCCATTCGTCTGCCCGAGAACTACTTCCCGGACAATGACCCCGAGAACCAGCCCATCTTTACGTGGCGCGCCCACGCCAACCTCCTGTACCGCAACTGGCTCAACTGGATCTACCAGATGACGCCGTATGAGTTCGCGGACATTCCCGGCGAGATCGACCGCCTTCGCGAGCACGTCGCCGACAAGTTCTAAAACCTGGAAAAGGTGACAGGTATCTTTTCCAGGTTTTTCATCTGATTGCGCAGCCGCGGGAGTCGAGCTGCTCTAGCCATGTCCTTTTTTGGAACCGCATGTGAAGTACCGCAGACGGTCATTACTAAGGCCATCTCGGATGGTATGCTTCAAACAATCCCATGTACGCCGTTGGCCTAGCGCCCTCTTGCGTCAGGCAAGGAAATGAGGAGGAAAGATGCCCGAGGTACCAGCCGTTCCAACCAGCATGGAGAATCCCGATACGCCGGCGGTGATTGTGCGTTCAGACGACGAGCTCATCGAGAAGCTCCAGGTCATGCGTGCCGCGCAGCGCGAGTTCGCAGACTTCTCCCAGGAGCAGGTCGACAAGATCTTTGCCGCGGCCGCCACCGCAGCCAACAAGATGCGCATCCCTCTGGCCAAGATGGCCGTGGAGGAGACGGGCATGGGCTTGGTCGAGGACAAGGTCATCAAGAACCACTACGCAGCCGAGTACATCTACAATAAGTACAAGTCCACCAAGACCTGCGGCGTGATCGAGGAGGACAAGGCCTTCGGCCTGACCAAGATCGCCGAGCCCATCGGCGTCGTGGCTGCTGTCATCCCGACGACCAACCCCACGTCGACGGCGATCTTCAAGTGCCTCATCTGCCTTAAGACGAGAAACGCCATCATGATCAGCCCGCACCCGCGTGCCAAGAAGTGCACCGCGCAGGCCGCGCGCGTCGTGCTCGAGGCCGCCGTCGCGGCAGGCGCTCCTGAAAGCATCATCGGCTGGATTGAGTCCCCCTCACTCGAGGCGACGAACACGCTCATGGCAGAGGCTGACATCATCCTGGCCACCGGTGGCCCCGGCATGGTCAAGGCTGCCTACTCCTCCGGTACCCCTGCCCTCGGCGTCGGCGCCGGCAACACGCCCGCCATCATCGACGACACGGCCGACGTCATCGACGCCGTCAACTCGATCATCCACTCCAAGACCTTCGACAACGGCATGATCTGCGCCTCCGAGCAGTCCGTTACCGTGCTCGATGGCGTATACGACCAGGCGAAGGCCGAGTTCGAGAAGCGCGGCGCCTACTTCCTCGCCGGCGACGAGCTCGACAAGGTTCGCCACACCATCCTCATCAACGGCAGGCTCAACGCCAAGATCGTGGGCCAGTCGGCTCACGACATCGCCGCGCTTGCGGGGGTCGAGGTGCCCGCGAAGGCCAAGGTCCTCATCGGCGAGGTCGACTCGGTTGACATCTCCGAGGAGTTCGCGCACGAGAAGCTCTCCCCGTGCCTCGCCATGTATCGCGCCAAGGACTTCGAGGATGCGCTCGCCAAGGCGGAGCGTCTCGTCGCCGATGGCGGTTACGGTCACACCTCCTCGCTCTGGGTAAACGTCAACGAGCGCGAGAAGATCGCCGAGCACGCCCACCGCATGAAGACCTGCCGCGTGCTCGTCAACACGCCCTCTTCCCAGGGCGGCATCGGTGACCTCTACAACTTCCAGCTCACGCCGTCGCTTACGCTGGGCTGCGGTTCCTGGGGCGGAAACTCCGTCTCCGAGAACGTGGGAGTCAAGCACCTCATCAACATCAAGTCGGTTGCAGAGAGGCGAGAGAACATGCTGTGGTTCCGCACTCCTGAGAAGGTCTACTTCAAGAAGGGCTGCATGCCCGTGGCCCTCGACGAGCTCGGTACCGTCATGCACAAGAGGCGTGCCTTCATCGTCACCGACCAGTTCCTCTATAAGAGTGGCTTCACCAAGTCCATCGAGCGCAAGCTCGACGAGATGGGCATCGCCCACTCCAGCTTCTGGGACGTCGCGCCCGATCCCACGCTGCAGTGCGCTCGCGAGGGCGAGAAGCAGCTGCGCGCCTTCGAGCCCGACTGCATCATCGCCGTCGGCGGCGGCTCCGCGATGGACGCCGGCAAGATCATGTGGCTCATGTACGAGCATCCCGAGGCCAAGTTCGAGGACATGGCCATGGACTTCATGGACATCCGCAAGCGCGTCTACACCTTCCCCAAGATGGGCGAGAAGGCCTACTTCGTGGCCATCCCCACCTCTTCCGGCACCGGCTCCGAGGTCACGCCCTTCTCGATCATCACCGACGCCGACTCCGGCATCAAGTGGCCGCTCACCGACTACCAGCTCATGCCCAACATGGCCATCGTCGACACCGACAACATGATGACCCAGCCCAAGGGCCTCACCTCCGCCTCGGGCATCGACGTCCTCACCCATGCCATGGAGGCGTACGTCTCGATCATGGCGTCCGACTACACCGACGGCATCGCGCTGCGCGCGGCAAAGCTCGTCTTCGACTACCTGCCTCGTGCCTATGACGACCCGACGGACGTCGAGGCCCGCGACCACATGGCTAACGCCTCGTGCCTGGCCGGCATGGCCTTCGCGAACGCCTTCCTCGGCGTCAACCACTCCATGGCGCACAAGCTCGGCGCCTACCATCACATNCCGCACGGCTGGGCCAACGCCGTCATCCTCACCCGCGTCGCACGCTACAACGCGGCCGATCGTCCCACCAAGATGGGCACGTTCTCCCAGTACAAGTATCCGCACGCCAAGGCTCGCTACGCGGAGATGGGCAGGTTCTGCGGCTTTACCGGCGCTAACGACGACGAGGTCTTCGAGAACTTCATGAAGGGCATCGAGGATCTCAAGGAGCACATCTGCGTCAAGCACACCATCGCCGAGTTTGGTGTCGACGAGAAGTACTTCCTCGACACGCTCGACGAGATGAGCGAGAACGCCTTCAACGACCAGTGCACCGGCGCCAACCCGCGCTACCCGCTGATCTCCGAGATCAAGGAGCTCTATCTCGACGCGTACTACGGTCGCCCTGCCAGCTCCTACGAGGACTAACCCCACTATCGCACCAGAGAGGACTGAGCTTCATGGAACTTTCCAAGGATAAGTTGGTCATCGTCGAGCGCGGTAACAAGGTGGTCTACGACTGCGGAGACACCATCGTCAAGGTCTTCAACGGCAACAAGCCTGCCGCGGACATCTTCAACGAGGCGCTCAACCTCGCCCGCGCCAAGCAGGCGGGCATCGACGTTCCCGAGATCGTCGAGGTAGGCAAGGTCGATGGTTCGTGGGCCATCGTCACCGAGAAGGTCGAAGGCAGGACCATGCGTCAGATCGGCGACGAGGACGCGGATGCGCGCGAGGAGCTGCTCCAGCAGTTCGTCCAGCTCCAGCTTGATATTCACGCCCACAAGGCACCGCTCATGAACCGCCAGAAGGACAAGTACTCCCGCATGATCAACGCGGCGTCCGACGTCCTCGACGAGGCGACGCGCTACGAGCTGCTCATGCGTCTCGATGGCATGAAGAACCACACCAAGATCTGCCACGGCGACTTCGTCCCGTCCAACGTGATCGTGCGCGCTGACGGTAGCGCCTGCGTCTGCGACTGGGCCCATGCCACCCAGGGCAACGGTGCGGCCGACTGCGCCATCACGTACCTGCACTTCAGGATGCGCGGTGCAGACGAGCTCGCCGAGAACTACCTCGACGCCTACTGCAAGGCTCAGGGTTGCACCAAGTCATACGTGCAGAACTGGCTTTCCATCGTCGCAGGTGCAGAGCTCTCGCGCGGTCGTGCGGTGGAGAAGGACTTCCTTCTCAGCTGGGTTGACGTCGTTGACTTCCAGTAGTCTCTAGGCGACTTGGGCTAGGTATGATGGGGCGGTGCCGGGGTGAGAACCTCGACACCGCCTTCACCATAACTGAGCAGGTCAAGACACTTATTTCGGTTACGTGGCGTTGCCGCCCGAGCGGTGGGGCAAAGACGCCTGATAAGAAGTATGCTGACAGCAAGCAAAAAGCACCCGAAATCCCTGGCGCCTGAGGCGCGCGTGCCGCAGGGCTTTTCGCGGCATCGATTTCTGTCCCATGGCAATGAGAGAATCATGATGCAGGTGTTATCGACTCCGGGAGGTGGTCGCATGGCGGAGGAGCAGCTTACGGACGAGTTGCTCGAGAGGCTCCTTGCAAGTTCCAGCCCTGAGTCGTACCTCAGCACGATAGAACCAGAGAACCGCACGCTCTCGGAGTACCTCTTCTCTCTGCTCCACGAGAAGGGCCTGGGTCGCTCTGCGGTCTTCGAGGCCGCAGGCATCGATCGTACGCATGGCTATCAGGTCTTCGAGGGCACGCGAAAGATTGGTCGCGACCGCGCCATCATGCTCGCCTTTGGCCTTCGCTGCACGCTTCAGGAGACTCAGCGTCTGCTGAGGTTTGCCGGCGTGGCCGAGCTGTGGTGCAAGGTGCGTCGAGACGCAGTCATCATCTACTGCATCAAGAACGGGCTTGATCGGGTGGCATGCGACGATGCGCTCTTCCGCAGGGGCGAGTGTACGCTGCTGCCCGAGGACTAACCTCATGACCGACGACGAGCTTAGATACTCCCTCGGTGTTGATGACTCCTATCGCGTCGTGCGGGTCCTTGCGGATGGTGCCTCTGGGCGCACCGAGCTTGTAACCTGCGGCACCAGCGACTTGTTCGTCCGCAAGTCCATTCCGAGCGAGCTCGCCAACCCTGAGGCATGGGAAGTCTCACGGGAGGTCTCGTGCCCTCAGGTGCCCGTCATCCGCCGCACGTACTGGCTGCCCGATGCATTCGTCGTGGTCTATGACTACGTGGAGGGGTTCTCGGTGGCCCAGATGATGCGCGACCAGGGGAAGCTTGGGCTACAGGAAGCGACGTCAATTGCAGTCGACGTCTGCGCCGCAGCGGCTGAGCTGCACCAACGAAGTGTCATCCATCGTGACATAACTCCAGGTAACGTCATCGTCAACGCCCAAGGGGCCCATCTCATCGACTTGGGGATCGCTCGTCGGTACGATCGGGGCGCACGTCATGATACCACCCGCCTGGGAACCTTCGGCTTCGCTGCGCCAGAGCAGTTTGGCTTTGCCCAGACCGACGCCCGCTCTGACGTCTACTCCATCGGCGCTCTCCTCGCCTTCATGCTCACGGGCGTGCTGCCGAGTGTTCCGGAATTTGACTCGGCACTTGAAGAGGTCTCGCCGGCGTTGAGAAAAGTCGTCGAGAAGGCCTGCGCCTTCGAACCGAGCGCACGCTACGCAAGTGCTTGTGAGCTCGCCCAGGCCGTACGCGCCGCTGTTCCAGCGCCGGCTGTCTCGCCAACTATTCAGAAGGCACCACAGGCCCTTCTTGCGGCGCTTCGAAACACGCATGGCGGCAGGCGTCGGGCTGCAATCTTGTTCGTAGTCGTCGGGGCTCTTCTCGTGCTGCTCTTTGTATGGGTGGGCGTTGTGTTGCTGATGCATCCCAAGTCATACTCCGACCCGCTGTCGGCCATCCTTGCCTTTGGTATTGCGGCGGGCGTGTTTGATCTCTGCGGCTTTCAGCCGTGTCTTGTGGTCACCCACACCCGTCCGTACCGTGATAGAGGGGGCCGCTTGGGTACCTACCTGAGAAAGTGCCTTAGGGATACGTGTCTTCTCGCCATATGTTTCCTTTTCCTCGTGGTCTTGGCTGTCGTGCTGAAGTCGCTGACCGGAGCATAGTTGCACATAGTATTGTTAGCTGATGGCTAATGAAACGCCGTCTCCTCGCAGGCATCATACCTAGATGTGCGCGAGGAGGCATGCCATGCGTGATGACTGGGAATTCGTGAGAAGCAGCTCTGATATAAAAACCACGCTCGCAGAGGCCGGCTGGGATACGCGCGACCTCCCTACGATCATCTCGGGCCATCTCGCGGAGAAGGGTGTAGAGAGAGGGGCGGCCGTCCGGCAATCTCGCCTCAACCCGACCTTTGCCTATCAGATTATGTCTGGAGCGAGGCATGCCTCCCGAGACAAGCTCATTCAGCTTGCCTTTGGGCTTGACCTTGACATTGATGAGTCCTGCGACCTTCTCGAGAGGGGTGGGTCGAGCGCCCTGCGCCCTTCCTGCTGCCGTGACGCGGCTATTGCCTACTGCCTTGAGAAGAGTCTGGGCGTTGACGCTTGTGACGACCTTCTCTGGGCCATAGGCGAAAAGACCATTCGAATCATGTAGCTGTGAATAGAACGTACGGCATACTCAGTTTGTCAGAAACCTCAATATTTGTTTCGCACCTGAGTCGACCTGCGCATGGTTTCAAAATTCGCAGAACGGACAGCGAAGTAAAGTACTTGCACTGCTGATTAAACTAAATAGATCAGTTCTCTCACAATATAATATATCGTACTAAAACCATACAGCCCATATAGCCTGCAAGTTTTCGGCTGTGAAGCTGAGCTAGTGAGTTCATTTAAACGGGCTCGATGCTCGTAAACAGATGACCAACGATGACGTGACACGAGAGAGAACGACACCTTAAAAAAACCTATCAAATAGTGCGTATTCTGGTCAATCGTAACGTTTGAAAGGGATACTGTTATTACAGTTTGGATTAACAAAGTACAAATTCTGCATAAGCGAACATGTCTGCTGTGAGGCTAACGGAGATATAGCCATGAGAAAAGGACTGTCAAAGATACTGCTGGGGCTCGCAATCGCATGCGCGGTGGTTATCGGCATGAAGCCATCTCAGGCTTTAGCCAGTACCGTTACCGTGAATACGCCTCGGGAGATATATACTGCCCTCGGCGCAGGAAACAGCATCATCTTGGGCTCTGATATCGACCTGAGCAGTTCGGATGCGCCGTTCCATATTGCCAGTGGAGCCGACAGTCCCGTTGTGATTGATCTTAACGGCCACACGCTCACTGCTGGCGAGAGTGCCTTTATCGTGGATGCCAATGTCTCCGCCTACGTTTACGACAGCGCGACTGGCGGCACGATGACCGGATGCACCGCTGATGAGCTGTTTCACCTGACAGACAACAGCACGCTAACCATTGCGGGCGGCACTTTCTCAAACAACGCACGCGTCGTCTATGGATGGGCCTCGACGCTCAATATCACGGGTGGCACCTTCTCCGGTAACATCAATACGGATGGGGCGGTCGGCGGCGTGGTCTATATGGACCATGGATCTACACTCAACGTCTACGGAGGCACCTTCTCGGGCAACACCGCGAGCGAGGGCGGCGCCCTCAAGATTGACAACTCGACGGCCACCATCGCGGGTGGCACCTTCTCCAACAACACGGCGACCAGCCAAGGCGGTGCCGTGAGCGTCTACAACACCACCCTGACAATGACCGGCGGAACCATGTCGGGTAACACGGCTGCCGCAACCGTGTGGGGTTCCGGCGGTGGCGCGATCTTCGCTGGCGGCACGAGCGTGTTCCACCTGGATGGTGGAACGCTTACCAGTAACTTCGCGACGGGCTCCGGCGGTGCCGTCCTGTTCGTCGGCACGACGATGACAGTCGGAAAATTGAATACAGATGGCACCACAGCATCTGCGCCATGGATCACAGGCAACACCTCTGAGAACCATGAGGGCGGCGGCCTGTCCCTCATGACGGGGGACATAACGATGTACGCGGCGTCGGTCATAGGCAACAAAGCGGGATATCACAAAGATGGAACTGAGAACACGGACTTCGCCGACTGGGGTGGCGGTGGCATCTTCGTCGCAGAGTACATGACGGCAAATGCCGATGGCACCTATGGCGCCACGCTCTATATTCCCACAACGGTCAACATCACCAACAACACGGCCGGCGGGTTCGGTGGCGGCGTGGCAGGGTGTTCCACGGGGCGTCTCGTGTTGTCGTCGAGCGCAACGACGGGGGCCGCGATCTACGGTAACACGGCAGACATGAAGCACGTCTCGGGTGCGACGTCGGCCAAGAACGAGGACCACACGTTCGCCCTGCAAAACGATGTGTTCATGGCCAATGGCGCCGACGACTACTTCTGTGTCTTCAGCTCTTCTATAACGAACAGCATGCTGGGTGGCTACGCAAACTGGACTGGCAGCGTGGACGGCGTCGCGTACACCGCGCCAACAGATGCAGACACTACGATAAGCTCCTCATCCGCCGTCGGGCTCAAGTCCAACCTTGGCAGTGACTACCAAGGTACGACTACGAAGATACAAATCTCTGATAACGAGTCGTATACCCATGGCGGCGGTATCCTCAGCAACGGCTACCTCATCTTGGGCAAGCCCACCACGAACTCCGTGGACACGGGAAAGCCCGTCGAGGTAATCGCGAGCAAGGCGCTTCTTGGCACGGACGGCACAGCGCTCGCGAACATGGACGACAAGACGTTCACCTTTACGATGAGGGACGATAACGGTAACGTCGTTGCGACTGGTTCGGCAGATAGCACGGGGAAGATTACCTTCGACCGCCGAATCGTCTTCAACAAAGACAACTGCCCCAATGACGAAAACCTCCTTACGTATACGATTACCGAGGACGCAGGCACCGATGCTGTCAAATATGACAGCAGTCCGATTACTATCGGGTTCCTCGTAACCAGGAACAACGTCGTCAAGACGCTCTCCGACGGCACTACGCTGACGTACACCTGGTACACGATTGACGATACGTCCATCGCCGTCATGAAAGACGATAAGGCCGTCGCGTTCACGTCCAAGTACCTTAATGACGAGTCCCACGGCGCGGTCATAACGCTTACCGATGCCGCGTTCACGAACAGGGAGATTGCCCCCGCCTCCGCGTCGCTCTCGGCCACCAAGACCCTCTCCGGCGCCGCGCTCTCCGACGGCGAGTTCTCCTTCCAGCTCAGGGACGCGGCCACCGGCGACGTCCTCCAGACCAAGGCCAACGTCGGCGGCTCCGTCTCCTTCGACGCGATCACCTACGACGCGGCCGGCACCTACGACTACACCGTCTCCGAGGTCCAGGGCGGCGCGGCCGGCTACACCTACGACGCGGCCGTCCACGCGGCCCGGGTCGTCGTGACCGACGACGGGCGGGGCCAGCTCTCGGCCGCGGTCACCTACGACGGCGGCGCGTCCGCGCCCGCCTTCGCCAACTCCTACAACGGACATGACGTGAGCTTCTCCAAGATCGATGCCGTCTCCGAGAAGGAGCTCTCGGGTGCGACCCTTAAGGTCACGTCCGACGCGGCCGGCACGACTGTGGTGAAGGATCTCAAGACGGACGAGGACCTCTCCTGGACCTCTACGGACACAGCCAAGACCTTCTCGCTGGTGCCTGGGACGTACTACTTCCAGGAGGAGAAGGCGCCCAACGGCTATGAGGAGGCCGAGACCATCGCGTTCACCGTGGAGACCGACGGCACCATCTCCAGCACTACCGAGGGCGCCGCATCTGGTTCAACCGTCACAATGAAGGACGCACGCACGACCACTCCAGTAACACCTCCCATGGTCACTCCTAATACAGGTGACATTACGGGGAATCCCGTTGGCGTGGCGCTTGCAGCTGGTGCTGCGCTTATCGCGGGCAGCGTCATTGGATTGCGTCGCAGGCGTGACGAGCGCTAAGGCGAGGCAATAGAAAGCACCTTTGGGAGGTCGGGCAAGAGTCCGGCCTCCCTTCTTTCTTGCGAGGGGGCCGATCCGGCTCTTGGTTCCATTGGGATGTCGACGTGCGTTCTTTAAGCCCCGATGACAATAATCGCCCTCAAGCTGGGTCCGTTTTTGTCGCTGAGGCTTAAAGAGTGCACAGCGAGTACCGCATCAGCGCTCTGCCCCCGTGCACCAGCGTACCTATTCGTCCTCGATGACCTTCACGCCGAGAAGCCCGACGAGGTCGATCGCCTGTCCCTCCTCGATTCTTGCACCCGAGAGCTCGGTAAACCGATCCGAGAAGCGAATCCCTGCCAGGTCGTTGCCAGAGAGGTCCACGCCCGAGAGCCGCGTGAGGAATAATTCCGCGCGCGTGAGGTTGCACCCTGCGAGCGTGAGCCTTTTGAGACGTAGCTGCGAGAGGCTTGCCTCGTGGAGGTCACAGTCCCTGAAGCTTACACTCTCGAGCTTGCTCTCGGCGAGGTTGAGAAAGCCGAGGTTGCTCGTGCGGAAGCGAACCGACTGCAGGTAGCTCTTGGCTGCATCGCAGCCCACAAGGCGGCAGTCCGTGAGCGTACAGCCCTTCCAGTAACTTGTGCGCAGGTCAGCACCCGTGAGATCGCACCCCACAAACGAGCAGTCGGTAAAGCTCGCACGCTGCACGTTGATGGCATCGAGCGAGCAGCGCGTAAACGTGACGTCCTCAAACTCGGCGTGTCCAAACGCGGCCCCCGACGCTACCTTGTCGGTGAAAGTCTGGCTCACCACCACGCCCTCGCCGCCCTCGACGGCGTCGAGAAGCTCGCTTTCCCAGATTCCGTCCGTCATGGGTCACTCTCCCCAGACGTGGTGCGTGAAGCGTCCGTCCTCGTAGACGCCATAGCTATGCGTGCCGTCCTTGGGAATGCCCACCGAGCCGGGGTTAAAGACCGTGATGCCGGGATGCCCGTCCACCCCCTGGAGCACCTTCACGTGCGTGTGGCCGTACACGAGCGCGGCGCCCTCGGACAGCTTAGGCCATGCGTCGACGGAGTTGTGCAGGCCGGGGCCATACACGTGGCCATGCGTGAGAAAGAGCTCGCGACCCGTCTCCTGATCCCACAAGACGTCGTACGTCGCCATGCAGGGAAAGTCGAGCACCATCTGGTCCACTTCGGCCTCACAGTTGCCGCGCACCGCGATTACCTGGTCGGCAATGCCGTTGAGCATGGAGATAACCTGCTTGGGGGCATAGTCGGCGGGGAGGTCGTTTCTCGGTCCGTGATAGAGCAGGTCGCCGAGAAGCACCACGCGGTCGGGCGTCTCGGCGTCGATCGCCGTCATGAGACGCCCGCACCAGCTTGCGGCTCCGTGGATGTCGGATGCGATGAGGAGTTTCATGGATGCGCCTCCCAGACGTGTCTGTGCATGTGCTGACGATTGTATGTCAGGAGACGGCCCCTTGGGGACGCTGCTGCTTCTTCGTGACGTCGGTCCCGTCGGGTCGAAGAGTCATCTCGTAGCATGTCGAGTCACCGGGGCAGATCGAGACGCAATGCTCGAAGACCTCGCCGCGTGCGTTGCGCGTGGTGCGTCTGATGAGAAAGGCGGGGTTGCCCGCCTTTCGGCCGAGGAGCTTGGCCTCCTCCTTGGTGAGAGTCACGGCTTCGTGAACTTCGCGGGCCTCGGCGGGCGCCGAACCGGAGAGCCGCGTGATGCTCTCGTAGAGCGACGACTCGACGTCGGCCTCGGTGAGGGTGGGACAGCAGCGCGTGGGGATACTCGACGTCTCGAGCATGATGGGACTGCCGTCGGCAAGACGTAGACGCCGTGCCTCAAAGACCTTCTCGCCAGGGACAAGGCCAAGCTTCTTGCGGACCACCGCACCTGGTTCGATGACTTTGAACGAGACGACCTTGGTGCCGGGCACCTTACCCAGGCGGCGCGTCTCCGAAGTGAAGCTGTAGAGTCCGTCGAGCTGGCGGCCAAGCTCCGGGCTCGATACAAACGAGCCGCGCCGCGGCCTGCGCGTGACCAGTCCCTCCTTCACGAGCAGCGCGTACGCCGACCGCACCGTTGACACGCCCACCCCAAGGGCCTGGCTCAGCGCGTTTTCCGTGGGCAGGGGAGCACCCACATCAAGCTCGCCTGACGAGATCTTGTCACGGAGGCTGGAAGCGAGCTGCTGGTAGAGAGGGATAGACGAGTATTCGTCAAGGGTCACGCTGTCGATGATGGCGGCCACGTCGGCCATGGAGCTCCTTCCGGACGCGGGCTTGCTGGTGCAAGTATGTGGCATGTGCCGATGCATGTGCGCGTGATGGAGGCCGGACTATATATCTTCCATTTCTACCATAGAAATGGTAAAAATGGGCCAACATATGATGCGGGTATCGAGACGACGCCACCACAATCTCAGGAGGAGAAGACATGAGGACCACCGAACCCAAGCGCAAGGCACTTCTCGACGGCATGAAGGGCGGGCTCATCGTGAGCTGCCAGGTCCAGAAGGACGACCCCATCTACACCGACGACATCGTGGTAAAGATGGCCGAGGCCGCCCAGTGGGCGGGAGCGGTGGGGATTCGTTCCAACATGCCGGAGCAGATCGTGGCCATCAAGGCTGCCGTCGACCTTCCCGTCATCGGCCTCTGGAAGGTCTGGCACGACGACACCGACGTCTTCATCACGCCCACCATGAGGGAGGTCGACGCCGTCATCGAGGCTGGTGCCGACATCGTCGCCATGGACTGCACCGCCCAGATCACCCACGAGGGCACCGTTGCTTGGGATTTGCTTGCGCAGGTCAGGGCCAAGTATCCCGATGTCCCGACCTTTGCCGACGTCTCTACCGTCGAGGAGGGACGTCGCGCCGTGGAGGCGGGCGCCGACATCGTGGCGCCCACGCTCTACGGCTACACCGCCGAGACCGCAGGCATCGAGGGCGCCGACTATCGCATGTTCGCCCAGTTCTGCCGCGAGCTCGGCGACGAGTGCTACGTGATGATGGAGGGCCACATCTACACCCCCGAGGACGCCATGAAGTGCGTCTTCCTCGGCGCGCACGCCGTCGTGGTCGGCTCCGCGATCACGCGCCCGCACCTCACCGCCAAGCGCTTCGTCGACCTTCTCGGCGGCTACCAGGACAACTGGCGCGACGCCGAAAGGGCCAAGCACTAGCTCGTCCAGGCACCGAGAACATCGGAAAGGACTGCACCATGGCACGCATCAGCATCGACGGAGCCCAGAACGTAGAGGTCAGCAAGCCCATTCCATCGGAGAAGACGCCGGCTGAGCAGCTGGCGATTATGGAGCGCTACACGCAGGTCCACCAAGACCACGCCGACGCCGACAGGGCTCGCCGCGAGGTCGAGTGCCTGAGGGTCATCTTCCCGGCGCTCTTTCGCCACGTCGAGAACGCGGATCTCATCGCCGGTCGTCTTGACTTTCTGCCCATCGGCTTTGGCTCGGTCACGAGCGTGGGTGGCGTCGGCCACTACTGCGTATTCCACAAGCTCCGCGCGTTTAAAGACGAGCTTGCCTCCGACGAGCAGCGCGCTCGCGTCGACGCCCTCTACGACTACTGGCTTGACCACGACGTCAAGGCCATCTACTGCGCCGACGTGCTCAACGAGACCACCACGGGCCGCTTCATCGACTGCGCGTATCCGTTCATGGCCACGGCGCGTCTCTCCGGCATGATGCTCGATTACGCCAAGCTCTGCCGTCTTGGCGTGCGCGGGCTTCTTGCCGAGGTCGGCTCCGCCGAGAAGAACGAGTTTCGTGCCGCCTGCATCGAGGCGCTTCTCCTCTTTCAGAGGGTGATCGATCGCCAGGTCGAGCTCGTGGAGGAGGCGCTTGCCGAGGCCGACACAAAAGCTCGCCGCACGGAACTCTCCCTCATGCGAGATGATCTTCTCGCCGTGCGCGAAGATTCGCCGCAGACCTTCCACCAGGCGCTCCAGCTTTTCTGGCTCTACGCCCTCGTCGCTGGCTGCATCAATTACGGACGCATGGACGTCGTGCTCGGCCCCTTCCTCGTGCGCGACCTCGAGCGCGGGACCATCACCGAGAACGACGCGCACCGCTACGTCAAGAGCCTCTGGACCATGATCGAGAATCGGCGTACCACCGTGAACGGGCGGGTCATCGTGGGCGGCAAGGGCCGTCCCGACCCAGACGCCGCCGATGCCTTCGCCCGCGTGTGTCTGCGCGTGTGCAAGGAGTGTCGCTACGTGGAGCCGCAGTTCACGCTGCGCTTCGACTCGACTACGCCCGCCGACATCATGGACATGGCCTATGACGCCATTGGCGCGGGAGCCACCTATCCCACGCTCTACAACGATGACGTCGAGGTCCCGGCCGTAGAATATGGCATGCGCCTGCCGCGCGAGCTCGCCGAGCAGTACGTGCCCTTCGGCTGTACGGAATTTGTCATTCAGGGAAAGAGCGTGGGCACGCCGAACACCCTCATTAACCTCGTCAAAGTTCTCCAGATGAGTCTCAACCGCGGCATCGATCCCGAGGATGGCATCGACAGGTCGGATGGCGTCCGCGTGGCGCCGCTCGAGGAGCTCACCTCCTTTACCGCGCTCTATGACAACTACAAGCACCTGCTCGACCACTACTTTGACCTCTCCGTTAAGGCGCAGCGCCATTCCTATGAGGTCATGAACGAGGAGGTCTCGTTTCTTTTCAGTTCAATCCTTATGGACGACTGCCTTGCTCGGGGGCGTGCCCTTCTCGACGGCGGCGTGGCGACTCTCGGCGGCACGGTCGAGACCTACGGTAACATCAATGCCTCCGATGCCCTCTGGGCGATAAGGTCGCTCGTGTACGACGAGGGACGATACACGCTTTCCCAGGTGGTCGACGCATGCAACGATGACTTCTCCGCACCAGGGGAGGAGCGTCTGCGCCTTGACCTCTGGCACGCCGATAAGTATGGCAACGATCTCGATGGCGTGGATAGCATGGCAAACGACCTCTACGAGTACGTGGCCAGGGGTATCCGAGACCGCGGCATCGCGTGTGGCATGGACTACTACCTCATTGTCATCTCCAACAATCAGACCAATACCGACTGGGGACACAAGACCGCGGCCAGCGCAGACGGGCGTCACGCAGGTCTCTACCTCAATCCCGCGAACAACCCGCAGGGTGGGGCCGCCACGAGCGGTCCCACGGCCATGCTTAACTCGCTTTCCAGGTTTGACGCGCGCTACCACGCGGGCTCCGTCCAAAACATCAAGTTCACCCCGCGCATGTTCAACCACGACCGCAAGAAGGTGCGGTTCCTCTTTGACACGTACTTCCGCCGTGGTGGCTGCCAGCTCATGGTGACCGTCTGTGACAGGGGCCAGCTCGAGGATGCGCAGGTGCATCCCGAGAGCTATCCCGACCTCATCGTTCGCGTAGCGGGCTACAGCGCCGTTTTCGTGGACCTGCCCAGGGATGTGCAGGACGAGGTTATCTCGCGCACACTCTGGGACGAGTAGGGGCGGGCGATGGAGAACGGTCAGGTAAGGCTGCGCGTCATGAACATCGAGAGGTTTGCCACACATGATGGGCCGGGCATTCGTACCTGCATCTTTCTCAAGGGCTGTCCCCTGTGCTGCCCGTGGTGCGCAAATCCCGAGACGCAGGAGCCCATGCTCCCCGTCCTGTTTCACGACGAAAGGAGGTGTGTGGGCTGTCGTGCGTGCGAGGCCGCATGCGGAGCCTCTGGTGCGGGTGCGATCTCGTTCGGGAGCGGAGCCTTCTCCTTCGACGCCACGCGCTGCACGAGCTGCCACGTCTGCGAGCGGGCGTGCCTTCACGAGGCGATTGCGCTCCAGGGCTACGTCCGTACCGTGGACGAGCTGCTCAGCCTTGTCGACCGCGACCGCGACTACTATGAAGCGTCGGGCGGCGGTGTCACGCTCTCGGGCGGGGAGCCCCTTATGCACGTCGCCGAGGCCCGCGCGTTTCTCGCCGAAGCCCATGCTCGCGGGTTCGATACCGCAGTCGAGACCACGGGCAACGTGCCCCGTGCCACGGTCTTGGGGGTAGAGCCGCTCGTCGACCACTTTCTCTACGACCTCAAGCATCTCGACGAGAAGACTCTACGCGAGGCGACTGGCGGGAATGCGGCCCTCGTGACCGAGAACCTCGTCCATCTTGCCAGGCAATGCTCGGAGAAGATCAACGTTCGCATCCCCGTCATTCCAGGATTCAACTTCTATCCGGACACCATTCGCTCGATGATTGAATGGTGTCGCGCGGTGGGTGTGACTCGCGTGAACCTGCTGCCATACCATACGCTCGGGCGCGACAAGTACCGGAAGATGGGACGCGCCTACACGGGTGTGGAGCACATGCTCGTTGACGCTGACCTCGAGTCATTCCACGAATACGCCCTCTCGCTTGGCATGGAGTCGAAAATCGGGGCATAAGAGGTCCCACAAATAGGAATCATCGGCTTGGTGAAGGCATGCCGGCAGCTCGAGTCTCCCAAAATAGCCGTAGCGCTCCGCAAGCTGAACGGATGTGCGCTGCGGTGTCTCGCTACGGCAAATGAGCGACGCGTTTCTAGGTGACCTGCAGAAAAATGCCCCGAATGGACGAGTCTCCTGAGAGCCTGTCGCAAATCGTCCCGTCGGCATCATAAAACGCCAGTTGGGAGTTGATACAAAATTCCCTCTACGGCTCGTTCAAAAATCCATTCGTCCATTCGGGGCATTTTTCTGCAGGTTTCGTCAAAGCAGACCGTAGGCGCTGCAATATTCCGGGTATCGCCGGCCAACGTACGGCAGCGGGGCGTGAGGAATCACTCATTTCAACATAAAGAAAGCGGCCGGTCCGAAAACATCGGGCTGGTCGCTAGTAGTTCGGCGTACAAATCGCGAGTTAGTCCTCGGCGATCTCGGTGATGGCACCTGCGGGGCAGGCATCCTGGCAGGCACCGCAGCCCACGCAAGAGTCGGCGTCGACGACGGTGGCAACCTCATCGACCTCGATGACGTCCATCGGGCAGGCATCGACGCAAGCACCGCAGGCGACGCAGTCGTCGGCATTGATAACGGGATGAGACATGATGGTTTCCTCTCTGTCTTATGTACGCACCCGCATGCCCTCTGCGTGCGGTCACGCCTCTTTCTGAGTTGAGGGTACTAAACGACGCGCGAGATACAACCCCGAATTCGCCCAAAAGGGCAAAATACACCCTGTCAACCCGTCTGAGCTGGGATTTGTGGTGTGAAGGTGGTGTGGTTTCGTCGCACGCTGCGACCAATATTTTGTTGGCGATGCCTGCAAGGATGCCTCGGCCTTTCGGAATCCAGGCCCTTGATTTTATCTGGCTAAAAAAATCTATTATGAAGAGACTTAGATTATGTATAGAATCAAAAAGCACGGGGCATAACCCATAGCGTAACAAGGCTTATTAAGGCGCGAGCGCGCAAAGAGCGTGTCTGTGCAGTGAGAAAGGAACGTATACCATGGGCAAGATTCTGGGAATCGACCTTGGTACCACCAACTCCGCCATGGCGGTCCTCGAGGGCGGCGAGCCCACGATTATCGTTAACGCCGAGGGCGATCGCACCACGCCGTCCGTCGTCGGCTTCCGCGCCGATGGCGACCGTATCGTCGGTAAGGCCGCAAAGAACCAGGCCGTCACCAACCCCACCAACACCGTGTTCTCCATCAAGCGTTTCATGGGCCGCAGGTATGACGAGGTTACCTCTGAGCTCAAGACCATCCCGTACAAGGTCAAGGCCGGAACTGGCTCCCGCGGAGTTGTCGAGATCGAGGGCGAGGANTTCACCCCCGAGCAGATCAGCGCGATGATTCTCTCNAAGATGAAGGCCGACGCCGAGAAGTACCTTGGCGAGACCGTCACCGATGCCGTCATCACCGTNCCCGCATACTTCAATGACGCNCAGCGNCANGCCACCAAGGANGCTGGNAAGATCGCNGGNCTCAACGTCCAGCGCATCGTTAACGAGCCCACGGCCGCTGCCCTTGCCTATGGTCTCGACAAGACGAACATCGACCAGAAGGTCCTCGTCTTCGACCTTGGTGGAGGCACCTTCGACGTCTCTCTGCTCGACCTCGCCGATGGCGTCGTCGAGGTTCTTGCGACCAACGGCGACAACCACCTCGGCGGTGACGACTGGGACCAGCGCGTCATTGACTGGCTGGCCGACAAGTTCCAGAAGGAGAGCGGCATCGACCTTCGCAAGGATCCGATGGCCCTGCAGCGCCTGAAGGAGGCTGCGGAGAACGCCAAGAAGGAGCTCTCCTCCGCCCAGCAGGCTCAGATTAACCTGCCGTTCATTACCGCTGACGCCAGTGGCCCCAAGCACCTCAACTACACTCTTACGCGCTCCGAGTTCGAGCGCATCACGCGTGACCTCCTCGACCGCTGCAAGGCTCCCGTCACCAAGGCGCTGCGCGACGCGAACCTCCAGATCTCGCAGGTAAACGAGGTCATTCTCGTTGGTGGCTCGTCCCGCATGCCCGCCGTCCAGGACCTCGTGAAGTCCATGACCGGCAAGCAGCCCAACATGTCCGTCAACCCCGACGAGGTCGTCGCCGACGGCGCGGCCGTTCAGGGCGGCGTCCTCACGGGCGACGTCTCGGGCATTCTGCTGCTTGACGTCACGCCGCTGTCCCTCGGCGTCGAGACCATGGGCGGCGTCATGACCAAGATGATCGACCGCAACACCACGATCCCCACGAGCAAGACCGAGGTCTACTCCACGGCCGCNGACAACCAGACCTCCGTCGAGATCAACGTCTTGCAGGGCGAGCGCGAGCTTGCCTCCGACAACAAGTCGCTCGGCAAGTTCAACCTCACCGGCATCCCGTCCGCTCGTCGTGGCATCCCGCAGATCGAGGTCACCTTCGACATCGACGCCAATGGCATCGTAAAGGTTACCGCCAAGGACAAGGCGACCAACAAGTCGCAGCAGATCACCATCTCCGGCTCTACGGCGCTCTCCGACGACGAGGTCGACCGCATGGTCAAGGACGCAGAGTCCCATGCCGAGGAGGACAAGAAGCACAAGGACGAGATTGAGATCCGCAACCAGACCGACTCGCTCGCCTATGGTACCGAGCAGACCCTCCANGACCTTGGCGACAAGGTTCCCGCTGACACTAAGTCAGAGGTCGAGGCCGCAGTTGCCGATGCCAAGAAGGCCCTTGACGGAACTGACGTCGATGCCATCAAGGTTGCGGGCGACAAGCTCCAGGAGGTCGGCCACAAGCTCGCCGAGATCGTCTACTCCAACACCCAGGAGCAGACGGCCGCCGACGGCCAGCCCACTGCCGGCAACTCCGGCTCCGCGGACGACGTTGTGGATGCTGACTACGAGGTCGTGGACGACGACAAGGACAACAAGTAACGCGTCGCTCGCGGGAGAACGAGGCAAGTTGAGAATCTCGGGGAGCGGTCATCTGGGCCGCTCCCTCGATGCCCACGAGGAGGGTGATGTGAAAGTGCCGATTCAGACTGAGGGCGACAAGCACGAGACCCAGGGGTCCGGTGCCGTGCCGCTTTCGGATGACGTCGCCGAGTGCGTCGCCGCAGAGGTGGATTCCGAGGCCGAGGAGCGCGCCCACATCGAGGCGGCAATCCGCGCCGGCGAGGAGACCGCCGAGAAGGAGCTGGCATCTGACGCCGGCAGGATTCGTTCCGAGCGAGACGAGCTGCAGAAGAAGCTCGCGTCCGTGAACGATGAGATCGACTCCGCAAAGAAGGAGGCGGCAGACGCCTCCGACCGCCTCGTCAGGCTTCAGGCCGACTGGGACAACTACCGCAAGCGCACCGCCGCGGAACGTCTCGCGGAGCGTGATCGCGCCACCGAGAAGCTCGTCGGCAACCTGCTGCCCGTCATCGATGACATGGAACGTGCCATCGACCATGCCAGCTCGGTCGCCAGCGACGACGAGCAGGTCCGGCAGTTCGTAGACGGCATCTCGGCGGTGCACGAGAAGATGCTCTCGGCGCTCGAGAAGGAGGGCGTCGAGGTCATTGACCCCGCCGGCCAGGCCTTCAATCCGCTTGAGCATCAAGCCGTGGGGCGTGCCGAGGACGATGGGCAGTATGACGAGACGGTTGCCCAGGTCTACCAGAGAGGCTATCGCATGGGCGGCAAGGTCATTCGAACCGCCATGGTGACCGTCACCTANGGNGGTCCCAAGAGNCCGGNGCCAGTAGATGACGNACCTNCCGGAGANGGCGCCGANGAAGGCGCCAGNCAGNNGTAACGTCATNGACAACGCGCCCGGGCNGCAGGTTCGGGCGCACGTTTTTGAGAGGGGGCTCGTGCAAGGCTATGGCTGGAAACACAAAGGGTAATTACTACGACGTGCTGGGCGTGAAGCACGATGCTACCCAGGATGACATCAGGAAGGCGTTTCGCAAGCTCGCCGCCAAGTACCATCCTGACGCGGGTGGTGACGAGAAGAAGTTCAAGGAGCTCAGCGAGGCGTACACCACGCTATCCGACGAGAAGAAGCGCAAGGAGTACGACCAGGTGCTCATGTTCGGGGGCATTCCCGACGCCGGTTTCGGCGGCTCGGGCGGTCCTCGGCGCAGCTACTCCTATACCACCAACACGGGCGGGGGAGACTGGTCTGACATCTTCTCGAGCATGGCAAACGGAGACGGTGCGTTTGGCGGCTTTGACTTCTCATCGATATTCGGCGGCGCGGGTGGGTCTCGCGCCCAGCAGGCCAAGCCCACCAAGGGCGGTGACCTCACCATGGTAGTCGACGTCACGGCCGACGAGGCCTTCCGCGGAGCAACGCGCAAGGTCACGTATCGCGTCCCGTCGACAGGCGAGGAGCAGTCGCTCACGGTGAAGGTTCCCGCCGGTGCCGTGGATGGCGGCAAGCTGCGCTACCGCAATCGCGGCGAGTATGGCGTGAGCGGCGGCGCTCGCGGCGATCTCGTGATCACCACGCGCGTGGCCGAGCACCCCCTCTTCAAGCGCGATGGGGCCGACGTGCGTATGGAGCTGCCCATCAGCATGTACGAGGCCGTGCTCGGAGCCACGGTCGACGTGCCCACGCCTGACGGCACCGAGGTTCGTCTCAAGGTGCCCGCCGGCACTCAGGACGGCAAGACGTTCCGGTTCCGCGACCTCGGTGCACCCAACGTCAAGCGCAAGGACTCACGCGGCGCGCTCTATGTCACGGTGCGGGTAAAGGTGCCCACGATGCTCTCCAAGAAGGAGCGCGACGCGCTCGAGGCGCTTCGAGGTGCCGACGCGCGCACGTATAGGGAGGGGGTCGAGCCCCATGAGGCGTAACGAGGACGAGGGCAAGGACAAGCCCCTGTACATGATCAGCGTGGCGGCCGAGCTTACGGGCATGCACCCGCAGACCCTGCGCGTCTACGAGCAGAAGGGGCTTGTCAACCCCGGCCGCTCGCGCGGCAACACGCGGCTGTACTCGCAGTCCGACATCGAGCGGCTCAACCTCATATCCAAGCTCACCGACGAGGGAATCAAGATCGGAAGAGCGTCGTGTCGAGCGGCTCAACCTCATATCCAAGCTCACCGACGAGGGAATCAACCTTGCGGGCGTGGTCCGCATCATGGACATGCGCGAGCGCGCCCTAGAGAAGGACGAGGAGATCGACGAGCTGCGAGACCGCATCCGAGAGCTGGAGGACGAAGTTCACGAGTTCCGCATGCGCGAGAAGATCACGGCGCTTGCGCGCTACGACGGCAAGAACCCGGAGCAGCTCATGCGCGGTCTTCTCGTCAGCGGCAAGGACAAGTAGCGCCGCACATGCGGGCTATGGTCGAGTCTATCCGACCGATAAAAATCTATTGCCTACACACTTAGATTATTTGTATGGCGCATCATCGCCGTGGGAACAATAACTCCGATGACGCGAGCGGGGCGCGGCGCCTGCCGGGTCCTTAGAAGGGGTGATTCTATGAGACTAGACAAGTGGGCGGTCACGGCTCAGGAGGCCCTGCAGGCTGCCCTTGGCATTGCCGCTGACGCAGACGCGGGCCAGGTTCAGCCGGTTCACCTGCTCAAGGCCCTGCTCAGTTCGGGCGAGCGCAACATCAGTGCAATCGTAGAGCGCGTGGGTGTCGACCCCATATCCATAGAGTCGCAGGTAGACAATGCCATCGCGAAGCAACCAAAGGTTTCTGGCGGCATGTCGCAGATGGGCATTGGCAATGACCTGCTCAAGGTAGGCGACGCCGCGGAGAAGCTCGCGTCCAAGATGGGTGACTCCTACGTCACGTCAGAGCACCTTCTGTGCGCCATCGCCGATGACAAGTCCGACGCGGGCAGCATCCTGAAGTCGTCAGGCATCACCGGCAAGCGTGTCCAGGAAGCCTACGCCGAGCTCCGAGGTGACGAGCACGTTACCTCGCAGGATGCAAAACCACAGCTCAAAGCGCTCGAGCAGTATGGTCGAAACGTCACGGACCTTGCGCGTCAAGGCAAGCTCGATCCCGTGATCGGCCGTGTGGAGGAGATTCGTCGCACCATCCAGGTGCTCTCCCGCCGCACCAAGAACAACCCCGTGCTCATCGGCGAGCCAGGCGTCGGCAAGACCGCCATCGTCGAGGGTCTTGCAGAACGCATCGTCTCGGGCGACGTCCCGTCCAGCATCAAGGACAAGGACGTCATCGAGCTTGACATGTCCGCGCTCGTCGCCGGCGCCAAGTACCGTGGCGAGTTCGAGGACAGGCTCAAGAGTGTGCTCAAGGAGGTCGAGAAGTCCGACGGGCGCATCATCCTGTTCATCGACGAGCTCCATACCATCGTGGGTGCGGGCGCAACCGAGGGTTCCATGGATGCCGGCAATATCCTGAAGCCGGCCCTTGCTCGTGGTGAGCTGCACGCCATTGGCGCCACCACGCTTGACGAGTATCGCAAGTACATCGAGAAGGACCAGGCCCTCGCCCGCAGGTTCCAGACCGTGCTGGTTTCGGAGCCCACGGTCGAGGACACCATCTCCATTCTGCGCGGGCTCAAGGAGAAGTACGAGCAGCACCACCGCGTGCGCATCACCGACAGTGCGCTTGTCTCGGCCGCCGACCTCTCGAACCGCTACATATCCGATAGGTTCCTGCCTGACAAGGCCATCGACCTCGTTGACGAGGCCGCCTCGCGCCTGCGCATGGAGCTCGACTCCATGCCCGCCGACATCGATGCGGTTGACCGGCAGCTCACGCAGATGCAGATCGAGGAGCAGGCGCTCATCAAGGAGGAGGATGCCGCCTCCAAGGACCGTCTCGTCACGCTGCGCAAGGAGATCGCGACCACTCGCGAAAGGCTTGACGGCATGAAGGCCGACTGGCAAAACGAGAAAGGTGCCATCGATCGCGTGCAGGACCTCAAGGCCAAGATCGAAGAGGGCAAGGTGGAGATGGAGCGCGTTACCCGCGAGGGCGACCTCGCCAAGGCGTCCGAGCTGCGCTACTCCACCATTCCCAACCTTCAGAACCAATATGACGAGGCCGAGAACGCCCTCACTGCGCGCCAGAAGGAGGGCGGGCTGCTCAAGGAGGAGGTCACGAGCGAGGAGATTGCCGAGGTGGTGTCTGCGTGGACCGGCGTGCCCGTCTCCAAGATGATGCAGGGCGAGATGGACAAGCTCAAGCACCTCGAGGACCAGCTGCACAAGCGCGTCGTTGGTCAGGACGAGGCGGTCTCCGCCGTCTCCGCGGCCGTGCGTCGTAGCAGGGCCGGCCTCTCGGATCCCAACAGGCCCATCGGCAGCTTCTTCTTTCTTGGACCGACCGGCGTGGGCAAGACCGAGCTCGCGAAGGCGCTCGCCGAGTGTCTCTTCGACGACGAGCGTGCGCTTGTGCGTATCGACATGTCCGAGTACATGGAGAAGTTCTCCGTCCAGCGCCTTATCGGTGCGCCTCCCGGATACGTTGGCTATGACGAGGGAGGACAGCTCACCGAGGCCGTGCGCAGGCATCCGTACTGCGTGATCCTGCTTGACGAGATGGAGAAGGCGCATCCGGACGTCTTCAACATCCTTCTGCAGGTGCTTGACGATGGTCGCCTCACCGATGGCCAGGGTAGGATTGTGAGCTTCAAGAACACGATCATCATCATGACGAGCAACATAGGGAGCCAGTTCATCGCGGCCGCCACCGCGAGCTCCGACCCCGACGAGGTGCAAAAGCAGGTCAACGATGCCCTGCGTACCGCGTTCAAGCCGGAGTTTCTCAACAGAATCGATGACGTGGTGGTCTTTCACTCGCTTGGTCTCAGCGACATCGAGCGCATCGTTGACATCCAGCTCAAGGATGTTCGCGCACGTCTCGCCCGCGAAAGAATCACGCTCGAGCTCACGTCCGCCGCGGTGCAGTCGCTTGCATTTGATGGTCTTGACCCGGTCTACGGCGCGCGTCCGCTTAAGCGCCTCATCCAGCGCCAGGTGGTGGATAACGTGGCCAACCTGATNATCGACGGCAAGGTGAGCGAAGGAGACGCCGTCCGCGTGGACGTCGGGGCCGATGACAGGCTCTTCGCCGTGCGTGCTGATGGGTCCGCGGCTCATGACGAGGCAGGCGGGGAGGTTAGTCCGGACGACGAACCAATTGAGCCGGATGACATGGAGTAGCCCAGAGGGGGCGGCCGCATTGCGCGGCCGCCCCCTCTGACTTCTCGACTCAGCGAGACCTGCAGAAAAACGGCTCGAATGGACGAGTTCTTGTAAGCGCCATCTAAACCGTCCGAGTGGTTCCGAAAAAGCCCAGTAAAAAAGAGCCCAAACGCCTCGCTCTGTGACGCCTCTCAAGTTGACTCGTCCATTCGAGCCGTTTTTCTGCAGGTCTCATTACGCTGACGCCCCAGAAGGAGGCACCGCCAGTCCTCATGGCTATTTTTGACGGCGATGTGCGGTGGCGTGCGACGGGGGTACGATTGTCAGGATATGGGTCTCGTTCCGGAGGTTGCACGATGAGATGTCCAAATTGTGGGGCTGAGCTCCCATCGCACGGTGACTTCTGCGCATCATGCGGGCAAAGGATCGACCCGGTTCCTCTTGCCAAGCCTCAGGCAGAAGAAGGCGAGACGGTTCTCATGGACATACCTGACGGCGAGCCCACTGTGGCAAGCGCGTCAGATGTCACCGTATCCGCAGGCGTCTCCTCGCGCGAGGAGACCGTTCTCATGGACCAGGGCAGGACTCGTCTTTTGGACGATGCCGAGACGCGTGTCTCTCCGCGCTCGGATGCTATTCCCACTGTGGCCTTCCCAGACGACACCATGGCCGCCCCGGCTCCCGTGGGAGATGGACTCGATGCGCTCGACGATCCATACGCGCCTATCGTGACGGGTTCGGAGCTCACGAACATCGCCCCCATTGCCAAGGGGGCGCCAGGGCAGCCAGAAAATGGCAGCGAAAAGCACACGCGTAGGTGGCCAATCGTGCTTGGTGTCATCGTGGCCCTCGCTCTCGTGGGCCTTGGCGTCTACTACACGTGGGAGCGGGAGTTCTGGGGTGGTAAGACCGTCCCCGACGTGGTCGGCCAGACGCAGGATGCTGCCACGCAGGCCCTCGAGGCCGAGGGCTTCACCGTGAACGTGAGCGAGAAGGCCGNNGACGAGGGNATNGGCAACGTGCTCTANNCCGANCCGGCNGCTGGNAANCGCATCGANCCCNCAAGCGGNGTGACCATCACCGTGGCNNTNTCCCGAACCATCCCCNCNGTGNTGGGGATGACCGTGGACGCTGCGGAGAAGGCACTCTATGACGCTGGCGCCACCAATCTCACGGTTCAGTATCAGGCTTCGACCGAAACCGAGGGCACGGTCATCGCCGTGAGCCCCGACGCGGGTACCACGTTCGTCTCGACGGATTTAATCACGCTCACCGTGGCGCAGGCGTACGCCGTGCCCAATGTCGTGGGCAAGTCGCTCTCGGACGCCCAGGCGGCGATCGAAGCAGCGGGATATGCCTCCGCGGTGAGCTACGTGGACTCNGNCNCCAANANCGACGTGGTCATCTCCACCGATCCCACGGCGGGTACCCGGCTCGATCCTGGTTCGACCGTTACCCTCACCGTGCCAAACCCCTTTCCCTCCGACTACTACCATCTGGTCGAGTTCTTTGAGTGCACGCCGGTCCAGGATGCCACCTACCTCGCGCAGCAGCAGTTCACCACGATAACGGCGCGCAAGCTGTCTAGCGGCAACGCCTTTGGCGTGTATCAGAAGGGCAACGACGTGCTCTACGTTACGGACACTCCCGAGACGGGCACGTACGACATCATGTCAAGTACGTATGACGCCCTCGCCAACGGCTGTGCTGTCGGTGGCATGAGGCTCAAGCTCGACATGGCTTCGCTCTCGACGGCGCAGACGGACGTCTCGACAGATGGCGTTCAGGCGGTCATGACCCTTTGCGGCCTCACGGGGATGTCGGCCTCCTGTACCGAGGCGGATTTCTCGGGTACCGCGGGCATTACAATCTCTGACGTACACTTCATATGCGCCTACGGCGAGCAGGACGGCTACGCGTGGACGGTTCTCATAGGCGGCTACACGGGTAGTCCCAAGGTGGTGGTGACCGTGGCGCCCAAGAGCCACTACAGTTCCAAGGACCTGTCAGGCTATGGCAATAGCGTCTGCAGGTACGTTGCGTACTCCGACCTCTTTGCGAAGTGAGCATGGTGAACGACGAGAAGAAGAAGCCCGAAGAGACCTCTGCCGATGACAAGGCATTCGTTCGTGCCGAGAACGAGGACGACGACGGATACGATCCGTACTCGGATCGCCAGGCCAAGAAGGACCCGCTCTTCGAACGCGATCCTTGGGACTAGCTGGCCTGGCGGTCTGGGGAGGGCTGGAGAAGGTGACAGGTATCTTTTCCAGGTTTTCTCCTGGAAAAGATACCTGTCACCTTCTCCAGCCCTCCCCAGACCGCGTCCTTAGCTAGTGGAACCCCAGTTGACCTGCATGTACTGCCAGACGATGAAAACCACGACGACGAGTATGGCGATGACCACAAAGAGCGCGATTATCGACTTGACGTGACTCTTCCGCTCGCGTGAGGCGAAGATGTCGCGCCTCCCCTTGGGAATCTCGAGATACTGGCCATAGTGGAGGTCGCGGCGAAGCTGCGGCATCTCCGAGCGGGCCTTGCGATACGAGCGGCCCGAGAAGACGTTTCCGCCGGTCGTGATGCCTGAGTCGTGAGTGACGCCCTCCTCGTCGATGCCGTCGTTTGAGTAGTCGTCGATGGGCGGTTGCGTTCTATGCGCAGGATGAGACCGTACGTAGGGAGCGGGGGCGGAATGCTGCGGTGCAGCAGAAATGTCTCCGACCTCGTGCGCGGCGCTTGGCACGGGACTTGTCTCGGCGTGCTCGATCTGGGGGACGTCTTGCTCGGCAGGCGTGCCGAGATCCTCAGAATCGGTGAAGTTATCCATCTGAAGCCTCCGATGATGCTCATGCAGCATTGGCAACATGATAGTGCACGCGGTCCGCATGCGCTAGAAACGCACTTTCCTGGGTGGATGTCGCATATAGGATGAGCCAAAACAAATCTCATATATAAGCGCTTAGATATAATGAGTCTAATTCGCTTAGAAAATCTTTGTTACGGTGTATAGAAATCCAACCAGGGGGAACACTAGTAACTGTAACAAGGGGCGTAGGCAATCCGAGACGCCCACGAGACAGAAGGAGTGGTTATCATGACGAGTTTGATTCCTTACGATCGTTACCAGAGGGCACTTCGTACCTGGCCGTTTGACGACCTCTTCGATGGCTCGTTCCAGGCGATTACGGGCGTTGCGGACGGCTTCAAGATGGACGTCGAGGATACGACTGGCGGCTATGTCGTTAGCGCCGAGCTGCCGGGTGTTACGCGCGATCAGATTGACGTCGAGCTTAACGAAGGGCGGCTCTCCATCTCGATTGACAAGAAGGAGTCCGACGAGCACAANGGNAAGAACTACCTGCTCAAGGAGACGGGCGAGTGGAGCGCCACGCGTGGCGTCTTCCTCAAGGATGCGGCCACCGAGGGTCTCACCGCCAAGCTTGAGGGCGGCGTTCTCACGGTGAGCGTCCCCAAGCAGGCGGAGAAGGCCAACGTCACGAAGGTCTCCATCGACTAGGGTTGCAGGGTTCTGTCCTCCTCGAGGGGCGGTGCTTCGGCGCCGCCCCTTTTTTGTGGGTGCAGTTCACCTTGACCCGAGGGCTTTGGATATGCGACCCCGATTGTCTGGGGCCCGTGTTCCGATTCGGATGACATATCCAAGCCGAGAAGTCCTTTGGATATGCGCATCGCGTCGTTTTCTCGCAGGCCGCGTCGTAGCCTTCAGAGAGCCACCGCGCCTTGTTACCAGATCGTCATCGGGCGGTCCTGTGTCGCCACGCAGACGGTGAGAAGCCCGTCGGATGTGCGGGCCTCGGTGAAGACGTCGTTTGCGGCCCCGGCGCCCACGGCGGGCGCGAGAGTGCGTACGCAGACGCTCGGGCGGTTGTTCTCCAGCGAGAGGTGCAGGCCCACGACCGTCTCGGTGTCGCTCGTCACCAGAAACGGCAGGATGGCCGCCGTCTGATCATTGGACAGGTGACCGGTCTCGCCGTGGATGCGCGTCTTGAGAAAGGCGGGGTACGGCCCTGAGGCGAGCATCTTCTCGTCGTGGTTGGACTCCAACCCGAGGACGCGGCAGCCGTAGAGCGCATCCATGGCCTCGTCGGTGACGTAGCCCGTGTCGGTGCACCAGCCCACCGCGTCGCCGCCGGTCTCGAAACGAAAGCCCATGGGGTCGTTGACGTCGTGGGAGGTGGGGAAGCACCGCACGTGCATGCCGCAGAGCTCGAGGTCCTGCGAGTGGTCCACGAGCGTGAACGGCATCTCCGTGAGGTAGCTTCTGCCTGCGACGGTGCCTGCGGTGGCGTACATCGGTCCGTCGTAGTGGTTGCAGAACACGCTGAGCCCCGACACGTGATCGGAGTGCTCGTGCGTGACAAGCACCGCCCCCACGCGCTCCATGTCCACGCCAAGCTCCGCCGCGCGGCGCATGAGCTCGCGGCGTGAGATCCCGCAGTCGACAAGGACGTTGCCCTTGGGGCCCTCCACGACGGCCGCATTACCCTTCGAGCCGCTTGCGAGGACGTGTAGGTGAATCTCGGGGGTCATGCCCCTCCCTCCGATGCCGTAAGATTGCANAAACAAGAGTATACGCAGNNCGTGACACAATTGTCGGGAACTCAGGGGGGGTGCAGCCATGCCAAGCGTCTCTCGCAGATATGCGGGGCAGACCGGTCGCTTCGAGCGACCGAGTCAGCAGGAGGACGACGAGCTTCGCTCTCCCGTCGTTCTGATGGTATCGGGGGGTGCCGACTCCACGGCGCTGCTCGTGCTGGCCACCACATCCACGCTCGACATCGATGACGGGCGCGGCCCGGCCCGCATCGCCCGCGAGCGCCTGCACGTGCTTCACGTCAACCACCTTCTTCGGGGCATCGACGCCGAGGAGGACGAGGAGTTCGTGCGCGAGCTCGCCGGCCGCTACGGCGTCCCGTGCACGGTCCGCCGCGTGGACGTGGCGCGTCTCGCCGAGAAGGTCGGCGACAACAACGTGGAGAACGCCGGGCGCACGGTGCGCTATGCGGCGGCGACGGAGCTTGCCAACGAGCTGTCGGCGAAGTTCGGCACGCCCCGCTCGTCAGCTCGGATCCTCACGGCACATACGGCCAACGACCGCGCCGAGACCTTCTTCATGAATGCCATCCGCGGGTCTGGCATGTCGGGGCTGACGTCCATTCCTCGTCGGCGCAACCGCATCGTGCGCCCCCTGCTCGACCGCACTCACGACGAGCTCTGCGAGTTCCTGCGCATGCGCGGCATCGTGTGGCGCGAGGACGACACGAACGCGGACACGCGCTATCTGCGCGCCTACGTGCGCCACGAGGTCATGCCCGTCATAGAGCGACGCAACCCCCATGTGACCGCGAGCCTTGCCACTACGTGCGACATCCTTTCCGATGAGGACGCCTACCTCACGTCGGTGGCGGCCCGAACCCTGCGCGAGCTTACACGTCGTACGGAACCCGGGGTGGTGTCGGTGGACGCCGCCCGTCTCGCCGCCTGCGAGGTATCCGTCGCACGTCGCGTCGTGCGTGCGGCGATTCTCTCCGTCTGCCCCGCAGCTCGCCTGGAGGCGCGTCACATCGCATGGGTGCTCGGTGTCGTCGCGGCGGGGGAGGGCTCGCTCACCATTCCCCTGGGCGTGGACGTGCGCGTGGAGTTTGGACTGCTCACGATTCGCGCGCGTACCGCAGACGTCGAGTCNGTCTCGGGATGGCTGNCNGTTCCNGGGGAGTTCGNCCTGCCNGNNGGNNGCAGNCTCNNGGCNCGTNTGACGGACGTGCCGCCCNNGNGCGACCTGCCTGCCTTCGCCCGGGAGCACGCCCTGGGAAGAAGTGGCAGGTCGGTGCTGCTCGACGCCGAGCTCTGTGGCGTTGATTCCGTGCTTGGCGGCCGTCTCTGGGTTGACATGCCCCATCCGGGAGACGTGCTCTGTCCCCTGGGGATGCACGGCCAGTCCAAGAAGCTCTCCGACCTTCTCGGCGAGGCGCGCATCCCCGTCGCGGACCGCGCCTTCGTGCCCGTGGTGCATGCCTCGCCCACGGGGTCTGTGCTGTGGGTCGCGGGGATCCGTGCCGACGAGCGCGTGCGCTGTCTTCCCACCACGCATTACCTATTGGAATTGGATATCCGTACGGCGTAAACTCTCTTCGTTGCACATGCACACTGGTAGGCTGGTAGCAAACACAGGCAAAGTCGATCCGTCGCGGCGGATAGTCCCAGGAGGGAACACATGGAGGATCTGCACCCCGATGTCAGCAGCATCATTCTCAGCGAGGAGGACATCAAGGAGGTCGTTTCTCGCCTGGGTGCCGAGATCAGCCGCGACTANGTGGNNAANAACCCGCTNATCGTGGCGGTNCTGCGNGGNGCGTTCATCTTCACGGCCGACCTCATGCGCGCGATCAGCGTCCCCTGCGCCGTGGATTTCATGGCCGTCTCGAGCTACGGTGACGGTGCCAAGAGCTCCGGCGTGGTCCGCATCGTCAAGGACCTCAACACCAAGATCGAGGGACGCGACGTAATTATCGCCGAGGACATTCTTGACTCCGGTCTCACGCTCAGCTATCTCGTGAAGATGCTCGAGGGTCGNGGNCCCAACTCGGTGCGCATCGCCGCGTTTGCCATCAAGGACATTCCAGGGCATACGCCTGCCATCGAGCCCGACTACGTGGGGACGCACGTGCCCAACGAGTTCATCGTGGGCTATGGCCTCGACTATGCCGAGCGCTATCGCAACCTGCCCTACGTCGGCGTGCTCAGGCCACAGGTCTACACTAAGTAACCGCAGGTGGGATGAGTGGCATCCCACCAAAGACGCTCATCAAGGAGTCAGCTCTCGTGCCAGACAAGAAACCGATTGACAAGTCTCCTTCGTCCAGCAACGGCAACCGCGGCCCCGAGCCCCAGAAGTCGGCNCTCATCTCCACGCTCATGCTCGTGGCCATCGTGGTGTACCTCACGTTCACGATGGGCGTCAACCCGTTTGCGTCCAACACGAACACCGATACGCTTGCCACCAACGAGTTCGTGACCGCCGTGAAGGACGATCGCGTCTCCACGGTCACGTTCAAGACCGAGGACGGCAGCATCACGGGCACGTACTGGAAGTCGGACGACGATACGGGCAACTCCGACGCCCTCGTGCAGTACAAGAGCGTCTATGTGGGCACCGACTCGCTCGCCGAGCTCATGGCCAAGCATCCCAAGATAACGTACAAGATCGATACCTCGTCTTCGAGCATCCTCGAGACGATCCTCATCTCGGTGGTGCCCACCGTGCTTCTCGTGGGCGTCTTCGTGTACTACATGCGCCGCATGTCTGACCAGAACGGTCGAACCATGCAGTTTGGCAAGACGGAGGCCCTTACCACCGAGAAGGAGCGACCAGAGGTCAAGTTCTCCGACGTGGCAGGTATCGACGAGGCCGTCGAGGAGCTCAAGGAGGTCCGCGACTTCCTGCGAGAACCCGAGCGCTACCAGAGGATGGGCGCCAAGATTCCGCATGGCGTGCTGCTCGTCGGCCCCCCGGGCACGGGTAAGACGCTCCTCGCCAAGGCCGTGGCCGGCGAGGCGGGCGTACCGTTCTTCTCGATCTCCGGCTCGGACTTCGTGGAGATGTTCGTGGGCGTGGGGGCACTTCGGGCCGGCATCTCGAACCGGCTGAGCTGCGCTACAGCCTTGCAACCCCCCGGTAGCCGAACAAGAACCTAACACGTGCCGCTCCTAGAAGAGCGCCGGACGGTGTAGCCCCGCCAGCTGCAGGGGTGCGCCGCTAGCTTGGCCTTGGTCCCCGCCTCTTTCGCGCCTCTAGCTCTTACAGCCCCGCCAACCACCGCGATAGTACTACTGCCGGCTCAACAGGAGCTTTCGGTAGGTAGAGGTGCTCGTTCCGACGCAAGTCCCAAAGACGAGCGCGAGCCCAGCACTGGCGGCGGGTCCGGTCGTGGCGTCGGACCGCTGGGTGGCGCAGGCTAGAGCAGCTACTTCTACTCGTTCTCGCCTAGGACGCCGGACGAACTTCTCCAGCGCCTGCGAGCTCTCGNGCTTCCACAAGGACGCGGTGGGCATGGACGAGGTGGAGGAGGCCATGGAGCGCGTGGTGGCCGGTCCCGAGCGCAAGAGCCGCGTGATCACTCTCAAGGAGCGCAGGGTCATCGCCTTCCATGAGAGCGGACACGCGCTGGTGGGCCACGTGCTCGAGAGTGCCGATCCCATTCACAAGATCTCGATCGTTGCGCGCGGGCAGGCGCTGGGCTACACCATGCAACTTCCCGAGGAGGACCACTTCCTCGAGACGCGCAACGGCATGCTCGATCAGATCGCCGTCCTGCTCGGAGGCCGTACCGCCGAGGAGCTCTTCTGCGACGACATCACCACGGGTGCGAGCAACGACCTGGAGCGCGCCACGAAGCTCGCTCGTGAGATGGTCACTCGCTACGGCATGAGCAAGGAGCTGGGTACGCAGGTCTTTGGCGAGGCGCAGCACGAGGTCTTTCTCGGCCGCGACNTTGCCAACCACAACGACTTCTCCGCCGAGACGGCCAAGCGCATCGACGACGAGGTCGAGCGCATCATGCGCGACGCCCACGGTCGGGCCCATGATGCCCTCGACGCTCGTCGTGACCAGATGAGCACGATGGCGCGCGTGCTTCTCGCCCGCGAGACCGTGGACGGCGAGGCCGTGCAGGCGCTTCTCGATAACGAGTGGCCCGCGTACGTGGCGGCCCACCCCGACCAGGCGATCGACGAGCAGACCGAGGAGTAGCGTTCGTCTCGCATGGCAGGACCCGCGTTGCCATGCGAGGCCAAAAGTTGATGCCCACCCCGCGTTACGTCGCGCGGGGTGGGTACAATTGTCTGCAGGCAGTTTTACGGGCAGGATGGGAGTCCCATGGGGATAAACGAGAAGAGCTACGANTACGGCGCGTCNAAGTCGTCCATCCGCGAGATCGCGGCATACGGCGGCATGCGCAAGGCGGAGGTCGGCGCCGAGAACGTCTTTGACTTCTCGCTCGGCAACCCCTCCGTTCCAGCGCCCGAATCCGTGCGCGAGTCCATCGAGCGCAGCATAGGGCTCTCTCCGTCGCAGATTCACGGCTACACTCCCGCCGCCGGTCTTCCTACCGCGCGCAAGGCCGTGAGCGATTCGCTCAACCGCCGCTTCGGGACTTCGTATGAGCCTGATGACGTCTATCTCACCTGCGGAGCCGCGGCCTCCCTCTCCATCACGCTTAACGCCGTGGTTGTTCCGGGCGACGAGGTCATCGTCATTGCACCGTACTTTCCCGAGTATCGCGTGTGGATCGAGACCGCCGGTGCTACCTGCATCGAGGTCATGGCCGATGCGGATACCTTCCAGATTGATACGGAGGCCGTGGCCGCAGCCGTCAGCGAGCGCACCAAGGCCGTGATCATCGACTCTCCCAATAACCCCGTGGGCTCGGTCTACTCGCGCAAGAACCTCAATGACCTCGCTGTGGTTCTCGCCTCCAAGTCCGCCGAGATGGCCCACGGCATCTATCTTATCTCCGATGAGCCATACCGCGAGATTACCTATGGCGCGGAGGTGCCCTGGGTGCCNGCCATCTACGAGCGCACCATCGTGTGCTACTCGTACTCAAAGAGCCTGTCGCTGCCCGGTGAGCGCATCGGCTGGATACTCGTTCCCAACACCAATCCCGATCACGACCGGCTTTGCTATGCCGTCGCGGGCGCTGGCCGCAAGCTGGGCTTCGTCTGCGCCCCGGCGCTCTTCCAGCGTGTGATTGTCGACTGCGTGGACGAGCCCACCAACGTGGACGCCTATGCTCGAAATCGCACGGCGCTCACGCAGGGGCTCTCCGCCTTGGGGTACGAGTACATCGAACCTCAGGGTGCCTTCTACCTCTGGGTCAAGGCGCTCGAGCCGGANGCNCAGTCGTTCTTCGAGCGNGCNAAGGCNNTTGAGCTGCTNCCNGTTCCNTCNGACAGCTTCGGNTGNNCCGGCTGGGTGCGTCTNGGCTANTGCGTGAGCTACGAGACNATCGTCAATTCCATGCCCGCGTGGTACAAGCTCAAGGAGAGCTACAGATAATGGCCAAAAAGACTCGCACCTGTGGTAACTGCGTCTTCTGCAAGGAGAAGACGGGAATCATCCGCACGACGACCGTATGCCTCTCTCCCTCTAACGGTGGTTCGAAGCGTGTCCGTGAATCCGATGCTGCCTGCGCCGACTTTGTTCCGCAGGTCAGCAATGCGGTCACCGCCTTCTACGGCTACTCTGCAATGGCTCAGGGCCAGCCGCTCACAAAGGCAGCCCCAGTCGAGCCCGCCGTTCCTGCGGCGGCTTCTGTCGAAGAGCTCGAGCTTCAGGCCGCCGAGGCCCGCGTCAAGGCCGCCGAGGCGCGCGCCTGCGCCGCGGAGGCCCAGGCGGATGCCGTCGAGGCTCGTCTTCGTGCGGCCCGTGCCCGCGGAGACGAGGAATAGGGGAGGCTCGGTTCGATGGCTCGCATCGCCTGTGACGTGCATACCCATACGCTATTCTCGCGGCATGCGTACTCTACCGTGCAGGAGGACGTGTTCGCCGCCGAGGAGAGCGGCATGGAGCTTCTTGGCGTGACGGACCACTACTCGAGCATGCTCTTCAACGAATGCACGCTCAAGGACTTCGAGTACTTCTTGAACCTGCCCGCCTGGCCACGCGAATGGCATGGCGTCCGTCTGCTTCACGGCTGCGAGGCCGATATCGTTGACCTCGAGGGGCATGTCTTCGGGTACGACATTCCCGTGAGCCATGGCATCAACGGCGACGTGATACCGCCCACCACGCTCAAGAGCCAGGTCCTTTGCTACTGCGACTACGTGATCGCCAGCGTGCATGGCAAAGACTGGGCCAATGGCGCGAGCATCGCGAGCACCACACGGATGTACCTCAATGCGCTCCAAGACCCGAAGGTCCTCATCCTCGGACATGTTGGCAGGGCAGGCGTACCCTTTGACCTCGATGCGGTTCTCACCGCTGCGCGTAGCCTTGGAAAGATGATCGAGCTCAACGAACAGAGCCTGCGCCGCGGTAGCGTGAGCGGACTGCAAGCGGACTGTCGTAGGATCGCGGTGCGCTGTGCCGAGCTGGGGACGATGGTCTCGTTTGGNTCGGANGCGCANGTCTGCACCGAGGTGGGCTCCCATAATTGCGTGAGCGCGCTGCTCGAAGAGATCCACTTTCCCGAGGAGCTTGTCGCCTGTCGCAGCGCGGAGGCATTCGAATCCGCGATGCGCGCCGCGTTGGGGTAGGGATTTGCGTCAGGCCTGCTGCTCCCGATTGAAATCACACGTGCAAATTCGCTCAGATGCCCCTTGCGAGTATCTGAGGACTGTGTCTTCATGCGCCGTCGGGTCGAGCTCCACGCGCTTTGGGCGTGGAAGCGCGAGAGACCTGCAGAGAAACGGCTTGAATGGACGACCTCATAAACGACCTCTTTACATGGCCCATCGCTTCCTGCGGTTTTATGACGGCGGGGGAGACTCATGAGGCAGGCTCACCGAAGGGGTCGTCCATTCGAGCCGTTTCTCTGCAGGTGTCCCTTTGTTCAATTTCTCTATGTGGGTGCACCCGAATGAATCATGGGGTAAAGTTAGCCACAGTAAACGATTGGTGGCTATTCAACCGCCCGAATGGAGCCAAGGAGCCTTCCCATGGCATTGGACACGCTAGAGATTGACAAGGACGCGTACGTCTCATCCGTTAACTGCGATGAGGAGTCTCTGCGCCAACACATCTTTGACATGGGGCTTACTCCTGGTACCGAGGTCACCATGGTCAAGGCCGCCCCCATGGGCGACCCGCTCCAGATTCGGCTGCGCGGCTACGAGCTCACCCTGCGCAAAGACGACGCCGCCCGCATCGAGCTCTCTAACGTGCACGAGGCGCACAACACGCCCCGCAACAACCCACATCTCGGAAACTCCGTGCATCCGTCGCTCGGCGAGGGCAGCGCGTCCGGTGAGGCGGCGGAGAAGACCTATCACTGGCACTCTGAAGGTGTGGTCGCGGCGAAGGGCGAGCCGCTTACCTTTGCATTGGCGGGCAATCAGAACTGCGGAAAGACCACGCTCTTCAANCAGCTGACNGGNTCCAACCAGCACGTGGGCAACTTCCCCGGCGTCACGGTCGACCGCAAGGATGGCCAGATGCGAAGCCATCCCGAGGCTACGGTCACCGACCTTCCGGGCATCTACTCGCTGTCGCCCTACACGGGGGAGGAGGTCGTCTCGCGCCAGTTCATCCTTGATGACAAGCCCGACGCAATCATCGACATCCTCGACGCCACCAATATCGAGCGCAACCTCTATCTCACGCTTCAGCTCATAGAGCTTGACGTACCCATGGTCATCGCGCTCAACATGATGGACGAGGTCACCGCCAACGGTGGGACCATCGACGTCAATGGGCTCGAGGCCGCCCTCGGCGTTCCCGTCGTGCCGATCTCGGCGGCAAAGGACCAGGGCATNGANGAGCTCGTCGAGCANGCCATCCACGTGGCGCGCCATCATGACCACCCGGGTAGGCAGGACTTCTGTTCGCCCGACGGGCCTGACGGCGGTGCCCTCCACCGCTGCATCCACGCCGTCGTCCACCTCATCGACGACCATGCGCAGGCGACGGGCGTCCCCGTGCGCTTTGCCGCGACGAAGCTCGTCGAGGAGGACGAACTCGTCTCGAAGTCGCTTGGCCTCGACCAGAACGAGCTTGATGCCGTGGAGCACATCGTCCANCAGATGGAGGTGGAGTCGGGCTCCGATAGGCGCGCAGCCCTTGCCGACATGCGCTTCTCTTTTATTGAGGGCATCTGCTCCAAGTATGTGGTCAAGCCCCAGGAGAGTCGCGAGCACGCACGCTCGGTGGCCATCGACAAGGTTCTCACGGGCAAGTTCACGGCCATTCCCGTCTTTGTGGCGATTATGGCGCTCGTGTTTTGGCTTACGTTCTCGGTGGTGGGCAGGGCACTCTCTGACCTGCTTCAGCTGGGGCTCGGGGCCCTTGGCGCGCAGGTTGATGCCGCGCTCGTCTCGTTTGGCACCAATGACGTGATTCGTTCGCTCGTGACGAATGGCATCTTCGGCGGCGTGGGATCGGTGCTCTCGTTCATGCCCATCATCGTGGTGCTGTTCCTCTTTCTGTCCATGCTCGAGGATTCGGGCTACATGGCTCGCGTCGCCTTCGTCATGGACAAGCCTCTGCGCAGGCTGGGTCTCTCCGGACGCAGCTTCGTGCCCATGCTCGTGGGCTTTGGCTGCTCGGTGCCCGCCATCATGAGCACGCGCACCCTTCCCTCGGAGCACGACCGCAAGATGACCGCCCTGCTCACCCCATACATGAGCTGTTCGGCAAAGCTCCCCGTATACGCACTTCTGACCTCGGTGTTCTTTGGCCAGTGGGCGGGCTTTGCCATGGTGGGCCTCTACGTCATCGGCATGGTCGTGGGCGTCGTCGCGGCGCTCGTGCTCAACCGCACTGCGTTCAAGGGCGAACCCGTTCCGTTTGTGATGGAGCTTCCCAACTACCGCCTGCCGAGCGTCAAGACCACCTGCCTGCTCGCATGGGAGAAGGCCAAGGANTTCATCACGAGGGCGTTCTCGGTGATCTTCGTGGCAACGATCATCGTGTGGTTTCTACAGACCTTCGATGTTCGCTTCAACGTGGTCTCTGACACGTCCCAGAGCATGCTCGCCATGCTCGGCGGACTCGTGGCTCCGATCTTCTCGCCGCTCGGCTTTGGATCCTGGCAGGCATCGACGGCNCTCGTCACCGGCTTCGTGGCAAAGGAGAGCGTGGTCTCGACACTTACCGTGCTTGTGGGGGCAGGTGGCCTTACCGAGCTCTTCTCGCCGTTCTCGGCCTGGGTCTTCCTCGTGTTCACGCTGCTCTACACGCCGTGCGTGGCCGCCATCACCGCCGTTCGAAACGAGCTCGGCGGCAGGTATGCGGCGTGGGTCGTCCTCATGCAATGCGGGGTCGCGTGGGTCGTGGCGCTTGCGGTGCACGCCCTTGGCATGATGATGGGCCTGTAGCGCTATCGGCGCCTGCGGCTCGCCTGTCGGGCTGCCCACGGACCGAGCCAGAGGGCTGCGAGCATGGCGGCAAACACGCCCGCGAACTTCCTTCCTGCCTCGCCGACGAGCGCGCCGCCGAGCGCGCCAAGGACGAGGTAGCCCACGCCCGCGAAGACGACGCTTGCAACGACGCGCAGGGTGCGCTCGCGGCGGTCAGCGCGTACGTCGAAGTTGACGAGGCGCCTCTCGGCAAACCAGCCTAGGAGACAGCCGCTGTATACGCCGAACACCTGATAGCCGCTGGCGGTCATCTTTGCGGGATCCACGAGCAGCTCGCCGTTCACGTAGTCCGTGGGGTACGACTTAAGCGTGATGTAGAGCACGAACGCAAGGCCGACGACGAGACCCGCAAGGAGCACCACGACGTCACGGGCGGGCTTGGCGTCAACCCAGGCGAGCGTGCGGTCGGCCACCCACAGCCCGGCGATTCCCACGAGCGCTGCGACAAGTACGTCCTGCGGCGTATGCACGCCCAGGTAGTTGCGGGAGAAGGCCACGACCACGCAAGCGATTACGCCTGCCACCGCGACACCCCTGCGCTCGTGTCGCTGGAGCCATGCGAGACCGCCGAAAACGCTCACGGCCGTCTGCGTGTGACCGCTCGGGAACGAGTAGTCGGTGGCGCTGGCCATCGCGCTCGCGGAGGGCGTGATGCGCGCGTCGCGAATCCACGGGCGATACACGCAGAAGGTGTTCTTGATCGTCTGGTTGATGACGCTGCCCGCCGAGTATGAGAAGAGCAGATAGGTCCCCTGCCGCTTGTCGACGAGCCAGTAGATGAGAAGCGCGATGGCAAAGGCCACCACGAGCAGGCCCGAGGAGAGAATGACGAACATCTCCTCAACCACCGGACCGAGCGCCTCGCGAAGACCTTGGAGTGCGAGCAGATAACTAACGTCCATGCGAGTCTTCCTTCCCTAGAGCCTGATCGTGAGCCCGACGGGGCAGTGGTCGGAGCCAGGCACCTCGCTGAGTATCGAGGCGCTCGCCACGTCCGCGGCCGCATCTCGCGACACGAGGAAGTAGTCGATGCGCCAGCCGGCGTTGTTGGCGCGGGCGCGCATGCGGTAGCTCCACCAGCTGTAGGCCTCGGTCTGGGTTGGGTGCAGCTGGCGAAACGTGTCCACGAATCCCACGTCGAGAAGCCTGCCGAAGCTCTCTCGCTCCTCGTCGGAGAAGCCGGCGTTTCCGCGGTTGGCAACGGGGTTGCGCAGGTCGATCTCCTCATGGGCCACGTTGAAGTCGCCGCAGGCCACGACGGCCTTCTCCCGGGCGAGGCTGGCGAGAAAGCCACGGAAGCTCTCGTCCCATGCGAGGCGCGTCTCGATGCGCTTGAGCTCTGGCTGCGCGTTGGGCACGTAGGCACACACAAACCAGTATGTGGGAAACTCGAGTGCGCATACGCGTCCCTCGTCGTCGGCCACCGGGCTGTCGATGCTCCGCACCACCCGAAGCGGCTCCTCGCGCGAGAAGACCGCGGTGCCCGAGTAGCCCTTGCGCTCGGCGTAGCTCCAGGTCTGCACGTAGCCAGGCAGATCGAGCTTGACCTGGCCCTCCTGTAGCTTGGTCTCCTGGATGGCGATGACGTCGGCCCCCAGCCCCTCGGCTATCTCGACAAACCCAGGCTCTTTCTTGAGTACGGCCCGAAGTCCGTTGACGTTCCATGAGACGAGCCTGAGCGCGCGCTTGTCAGCCATGTGTGGCTCCCTATTCTATGGTGATGTAGGTGCTCTCGGATTCGGTCCCGTCCGCCGCCGAGACGAGCCGTGCGATTTCCTCGCGCGTGCGGTGCGGACCCCCGTCGGCGGAGCCAAAGACGAACTCACGCAGCCTGGGAAGGTCCCTCTCGCCCTGCTCGTGGCCCATGGTGTATGACGCGAGCAGCCTATGCTTGTTGACGGTGCCGTTCTCGACGGGCATCTCGTCCGGGTAGATGGCCAGGCAGCGCCCGTCGCGCTCGAGCTCGTCCACGTGGTCGAGCGCGACGTTGTAGCGCTTCCAGCGTGTGAGCAGGGCGTTTCTCATGTAGGGATAGTCGCGGGCGACGCCTTGAAAGAGTGCGATGTCGTGCTTCGACGGCTCGGGCTTGCGGTAGCCGCGGGGACGCGTCGCCACGAAGACGAACTTCTCGAANCCGTCGNCNTCGGCCAGGTGGATGGGGATGCCCGCGCCCGTACCGAGGCCGCCGTCATAGTACACGGAGTCACTCACGGGCAGCGGCTTCATGGCTCCGGGCAACGTGGAGCTGGCGCGGACCCTGTCCATCATGTCCATCGCCGTGGGCATGTCGTCCTTTGTCCAGGTGACGGTNCGACCCGTGTCNCGNTCGAANGCCTGGATGCGGATGCGNGCGGGGTTGGCCACGAAGGCGTCCCAGTCAAAGGGCATGAACCCATCGAGCATGGCACCCTCGTAGAGATAGTCGGCGTTAAAGTATCCCTTGCCGCTCAGGAGCGAGCGCACCCCGCCCGTCTTTTCGGCGCCATCGTGTCCGAGAAACGCCATGCGCGTGCGCCTGAGGTCGCGCGAGACGTAGTCGACGGCATGACTTGCGCCGGCGGAGACGCCGCAGGCGTAGTCAAAGTCGATGCCCTGCTCGAGAAGGACGCGAACGATGCCTGCCGTGTAGCTTGCGCGGTAGCCACCACCCTCAAAGACCAGGGCGCAGTTGCGCACGTTGTTCCCAGGACCCTCCATGGTTACCTCCTTCTGACGCACGGGGCACGCTCGACCCATGGGCTCCGTCCATAGGCCGTGATTGGTTAGTTATGCCCATCTCCCGCCTGCAAGAAACTGCGGACGGGGCGCAAATTCGCAGCGTTACCATGAACACGTCCGATGGCTACGGCAGGGAGGCGTCCATGACCACGACAACCACCAACCCCGTCGAGGCGGCGGCGGAACTCGGAAAACGCGTGGACAAGGCTGGCAAGGTGGTCTTCTTCGGCGGCGCGGGTGTCTCCACGGCAAGCGGCATCCCCGACTTCCGTAGCCCCAACGGCCTCTACAACCAGCGCGGATACACCTATGCGCCCGAGACGATGCTCTCGCACTCCTTCTACGCCTCCCACCCCGAGGAGTTCTTCGACTTCTACCGCCACGTGATGTGCGTGCCCGATGCCAGACCCAACCGCTGTCACTACAAGCTCGCCGAGCTCGAGGTCGCAGGCAAGCTCACGGCGGTGGTCACGCAGAACATAGACGGTCTTCACCAGGCAGCCGGCTCTAGGCATGTGATCGAGCTGCATGGGTCCACGCATCGCAACATCTGCCAGAAGTGCGGCACCGTCTACTCGCAGGAGTGGATTCTCGCCTCCGAGGGGGTGCCGCGGTGCGAGAAGTGCGGCGGTGCCGTGAAGCCCGACGTCGTACTCTACGAGGAGTCTCTCAACGAGAGGGACCTCGTCGCCGCCATGGAGGCGATCGCGAGCTGTGACCTGCTGGTCATCGGAGGCACCTCGCTTGTGGTGTATCCCGCCGCCGGCCTCGTGCAGTACTTCCGTGGAGACGACCTTGTGGTCTGTAACCTCCAGCCCACCCCGCAGGACTCTGGCGCGGACCTCGTGTGCGCCTGCGACATCTCGGAGGCCTTTGATTTCTGACCCGTGAGGACCCGTCCCATTCTGCAGGTTTAGACCCCTTTGCCGCGATAGCGGAGAATGCCCTTACACTCGTTACAATAGGAACGTTACCTACGTTTCCGGCGCAGGAGGTAGATAAAGGTGCTCAGGGAGAATTACGCAACTTGGCAGTGCGGCTCGCACGAGATCTCGCTCGCTCGCCCCCGCATCATGGGAATTCTCAACGTTACGCCCGACTCCTTCTCCGACGGCGGAGAGAACTTCGACGCGAAGGCGGCCATCGCCCGTGGCCGCGAGATGCTCGACGAGGGAGCCGACATCATCGACGTGGGCGGCGAGTCCACGCGTCCTGGCTACACACCCGTTTCCTCGAACGAGGAGGCGGGACGCGTCGTGCCCGTCGTGCGTGCGCTCGTTGCGTCGGGCGCGGTCGTCTCCGTGGACACGCGCCATGCCGACGTCGCCAAGATGTGCATGCGTCTCGGCGCGTCTATCGTCAACGACGTGGAGGGCTTCACCGATCCTGCCATGATGAAGGTTGCCGCCGATACCAGCTGCGGCTGCGTTGTCATGCACTGGGACAAGGGGGGCCTTGGCACGCGGTCGCCTCGCCGACAGGTGCAGCTCGACGACTCCCGTCCCGCCCGNGAGGCCGTNACCNGAACNAANACCTCGCAGCACCGCTTTACCCTGCCCGACCAGGCGCCCATCATGCGGCAGATCATGGGCTTTCTCGGCGACCAGGCTCGCGACCTCATGCGGGCGGGCGTAGCTCACGATCGCATCTGCATCGACCCCGGCCCCGGCTTTGACAAGTTTGCCGACGAGGACGTCGTCATCCAGCGAGCCACGCGCTCGATGGTCTCAATGGGCTATCCGCTGCTCTGCGCCGTCTCGCGCAAGCGCTTCGTGGGCGCGATCTCCGGTGCGACCGACGCCGTCGCGCGCGATGCCGCCACGCAGGGCGTCTGCATCGCCGCGATAGAGAACGGTGCCCGCATCCTGCGCGTTCATGACGTTGCGGGCTGCGCGCAGGCCATCAACGCATACTGGGCCGTCGCCCAGAAGGACCTGCGTCAGGGTTTCGTGGGACTCGGCTCCAACGTGGGCGACCGCATGGACTACCTCGCCCGCGCCGTCCGCCTCATCGATGACATTCCCCTCACCTGCGTGGTATCGGTGAGCCACGCGTATGAGTCGGAACCCGCCTATGGGGTCGCGACGTCCGTCGCCAACGCCGTGGCGGAGATTCGCTCCGAGCTNCACCCCCTCGTCCTCNTGCAGNAGCTNCTNGAGGTGGANAACGNGCTCGNNCGCGTGCGCGANCCCNAGGANAAGGGCCANGGNCCTCGNACNATCGACTGCGACCTTCTNTGGGTCGAGGGCGAGGAGCACGCGGGTGCCAAGCTGACGCTTCCTCACCCACACCTCGGCGAGCGCGACTTCGTGATCATCCCCATGGAGGACCTCATGCACGATCCCGAGCGCTTTCTCGCTCACGCCGGCATAAGGGTCATGCCGCGCGAGAGTCGCGTCGGTCACGTGATGGCTGACCTCGGGGGGATTACGTGGGAGTAGGCGCGACGCCCCTTGAAGACCTTCTCGCTGCGGCCCAGGACGGCGCGCCTCACGGCACGTCTCGGGCGCGGGAGACGGATGGCGTCCTCGAGGTCGTCGTCGTGCTGAGGCCTGCGGTGGGAATGGCGTTTCTCATGGCCGTTCCGCATGCATGCGCGCTTGGCGCGCGTGACGCGCTTCTCGGGATGGGTGCCGTGGACGTGGGTATCTCATGGCCGTACGACGTGTGCGGCGAGAGTGGGACGGTCGTCACCATCCAGACGCACGCGGGCTATGGCGAGGGCATGTACGTGGTGTGCGACGCCTCGCTGGACCTCTCTCCCGTCGAGGGGGTCACGCTGCCCGCTGCCGAAGAGCTTGGCGAGACGATAGCGGCCGGCATCGTGGCACGCGTCGACGCATGGGCGGCGGGGGTTTCTGCCGCGGGCTCGGGAGCCACGCCGCTGGGACCGATTCTCGCCGACTACTACGACGCACTCGCCCTCATGGACGCCGACGTCGAGGTCATCTACCCCAACGGCCGCGTGTTCTGTCGGGGCAGGCTTGCCGGCATCGACGTGTGGGGCCGCGCCACGGTGCGCAACGCCCTTGGCGGCGAGATCGAGATCGCACCCGAGCAGGCCAGCATCCGTGCGACCGAATGACGCGAGCCCTTGTCGCTAGCGGTTGTTGACGCGCAGCCAGATGTCGCGGATGCCGCGTAGCGTGAGGTCGGGGTCGACGCAGCAGAAGACGTCCGTCGCATGGCTCACGGTGCGCGCGAGGCCACCCGTGCCCACGACCGGGGCGGACTCGATGCCCAGCTCCGCCTTGATGCGAGCGACGAGACCCTCGGTCTGTGCCGCGGCGCCGATTACGAGGCCTGACTGAACGGCCGTCTCGGTGGTGTCGCCAAGGACGTGCGCAGGCGCCTCGATGGGGACGTTCGAGAGCTTCGCGGCGCAGTCGAAGAGTGCTGCGGCAGAGATCATGAGGCCTGGCGAGATGGTGCCGCCGCGATAGGCACCCGTCGCATCGACCACGTCGATGTTCGTGGCCGTCCCGAAGTCGACGACGATGACCGGTGCGCCATAGTCCGCGCGGGCGGCGATGGCGTTGGCGATGCGGTCGGCTCCCAAGCTGCGCGGATAGGGCATTCGAATCTCCATGCCATAGTCATCGCCCGGGGAGACCATGAGCGGCGCATGGCCGAGGACCTCGGTGAGGCAGCGGTTCCATGCGCGCGACAGCATGGGGACGACGCAGGCAACCCCGGCCTCGGTTACGTCCGCGTAGTCGAAGCCATCCATATGCAGGTAGCCGCCNAGACGCGAGCGGAGCGTNTCGGAGGTGTCGGATNNGGTGGTGGCCATGCGCCAGCCGTGGCGCATGGCGCCCGTCTCGTCATAGAGCCCGAGCGTGCCCTGGGTGTTGCCTACGTCTATGGCAAGAAACATGCCAACCTCCCCGATTGCGTCTGAATGCCATTATGGGGCACTCCGCGGTTGAGGGTGGGCGGCGCAGCGAGGTGCCCATGCGGATCGGAACGGGTCCTGAGGCGAGGATTAGCCAGACATTGCAGATAACGACACTATGTAAGCCAAGTCTCGAAAATAGTGTCGTTATCTGCAATGTCTGGCTAAGCAGGGCGAGAAATAGCAGGCACCGTCGGTCGAGTAGGCCTACGGCGCCACCAGTTTCGAACCATTGGACATATTGGGCGTTCGCGAGAGACCCGGCCCCTAGTGGGCGCTGATGCTGAAGAACTCGTAGTCCTGGGCATGACGTGGGATGGAGTACTCGAACGGTACGCCGTCATCGAGAAAACCCACGCCGACGACTTCGAGGAGTGGCGAGCTGGGCTCGACCTGCAGACGGCTGCACTCATCCTCGGTGGGTAGCACTGCGCGTATAACGCGATGGGCGCTGCCGATCTTGAGCCCGAGCTCATCCTCGATGTAGGCGTAGATGGAATCAGCCACATGCTTCTCGCGCAGGTCGGGGATGGTCTTGATGGGCATGTAGGTGTATTCGATCACNTGGGGCACGNCNTTGGCCGAGCGNACGCGNCACACGTGATAGGCAAACTCATCGGGCTCCATGCCGAGCGCCTCGGCAACGTTCTCATCGGGGCGCACCACGGAGAAGTCGTATACGGTCGTCTCGACCTTCTCGCCGAGCGCCTCGTGCTCGGCCTTGAAGCCCGTCATCTGGCTTGACATGTTCCAACCCGAGCTCCTGCGAAAGTCCGTGTCAACAAGACCCTTCACGAAGGAGCCCGACCCGCGACGACGTGCCACCAGGCCATGGAGGGTGAGCTCGTCCATGGCCTTCTTGATGGTGATCTTGCTGACGTCGTAGTGCTCGCAGAGTTCGTCGGTGGTGGGCAGCTGTTCGTTTGGCTTGAACTCACCGGCTGCGATGCGTATGCGGATGTCGTCGGCAACGGTCTCGTACTTGAGCATGAGACGCCTCCCTCTTCCCCTACGGGACACATTACTCGCGTTTCCGTGAGAAATAATCCCTCTCGCAAGAAAAGCAAAAATAGTTCTTGATAGTAAAAAGAGAATGTGTATATTAATAATCAGACATGGATTAAATAAGTAAAAGACATGTCTTTTAACTACTCAAACACCGGCTGCTGCCGGAGGGTATGGAAAAGGAGAGAAGGATGAGCTCCAGCAAGCTTCCGCAGGACTTCTTCTTCGGTGCGGCCATGTCGGGTCCGCAGACCGAAGGCGCCTGGCAGCGCTTCGGCAAGGTCGAGAACATCTGGGACACGTGGTCCAACGAGCATATCGAGGACTTTCACAATCGGGTGGGCTCCTATGCGGGCAACGACTTCACCGCTCGATACGAGGAGGACTTCAAGACCCTGCGCAAGCTCGGGCTCACGTCATGGCGCACGTCCATTCAGTGGTCGCGACTCATGGGCCCGGACGGACAGCTCAACGAGGAGGGCGCGCACTACTATCACGAGATTTTCTCGGCGGCATCCAAGGCGGGCCTCACCACCTTCGTGAACCTCTACCACTTTGATATGCCGACCTACCTCTTCCGCCGCGGTGGATGGGAGAACCGCGAGGTCGTTGAGGCCTATGCCAACTACGCCCGCACCGCCTTTGGCGAGTTTGGATCCGAAGTCGCCTACTGGTTCACGTTCAACGAGCCCATCGTCGAACCGCAGCAGCGCTACACTGCGGGGTGCTGGTACCCCTTCGTGCGCGACTTCTCTCGCGCTCGCGCCGTGCAGTACAACATCTCGATTGCCCATGCGCTCGCTACGAGCGAGTTTCGCAGCGCAAAGGCAGCGGGCACCATGCGCGCCGACGCCAAGATCGGTCTCATCAACTGCTTCACCCCGCCCTACACCAGGGAGAATCCCTCGGCGGCAGACCTCGAGGCCGTCCGGATGGTCGACGGGATCGACAACCTCTGGTGGCTCGACCTCGTGGCCAAGGGCAGCCTGCCCGAGGACGTCATCACCACCCTCGAGCAGCGCGGCGTCGTCCTGCCTCGACGCGCGGGCGACGAGGAGATCCTCTCCCAGGGCATCGTCGACTGGCTTGGGTTCAACTACTATCATCCCGAGCGCGTTCAGGCCCCCGTCCGGGACACCGACGAGAGCGGCAATCCGGTCTTTGCCGACGAGTACGTCTGGCCCGACGCCGTCATGAACGAGTCGCGCGGCTGGGAGATCTATCCCAAGGGCATCTACGACTTCGCCATGACCATGCGTGACGNCTATCCNGACCTCGAGTGGTNTGTCTCCGAGAACGGCATCGGGATCGAGGGCGAGGACGCCTTCAAGGATGCCGGCGGGACCATACAGGACGACTACCGCATCGACTTTGTTCGCCAGCACCTCCAGTGGATCGCAAAGGCGATCGAGGATGGTGCCAAATGCCGTGGCTACCACTACTGGGGCGTCATCGACTGCTGGTCCTGGAACAACGCGTACAAGAACCGCTACGGCTTCGTCGAGGTCAACCTCGCCGATGGCTACAGCAGGCGGTTCAAGAAGTCTGCCAAGTGGCTGATGCGCACAGCCGCTTCGCACGTGGTCGAATAGCTCGTCCACGCATAGNTAGTCTGTAAAATGTNGGAGGGAGAAAAAGCAATGGGAGAAGAGACACCGTCGTTTCTCGACAAGTTCGCCGAGGTTTCGGCCAAGNTCGGCAANCAGGTTCANCTGAGGTCGCTCCGTGACGCGTTCGCCACGATGACCCCAATTTACATCCTCGCCGGTATCGCGGTCCTGATCAACAACGTCGTGTTCCCGCTATTCCTCGCGGGCGACGCGCTCAGCTCCGCGCAATATTGGGGAAGCGCAATCACGCTTGGCACGCTCAACTTCTCGGCAATCATCCTTGCTGGGCTCATCGGTTACTGCTTCTCTAGGAACAAGCGCTTTGACAACCCGATCGCCTGCGTGGTCGTGGGCATCGCCTCGCTCGTCATCATGATGCCCCAGACCGTCACCGCCACCATCGATGTGAAGGCGGGCACCACCGCAAACATCAGCGGCGCGTTCCTCACCACCAGCACGGGCANCAACGGNCTCTTCGCNGCCATCATCATCGGCCTTATCGCCACCACCATCTTCATCAAGCTCTCNGGCNTCGAGAAGCTCAAGNTCAACCTCGGCGAGGGCGTGCCCCCCGCGGTCGGCGACTCCTTCAACGTCATGACCCCGATGCTCATCACGCTCTCGATCATGGCCCTGGTGTCCGCCCTGCTCTACGGTCTCTTTGCCACCAACCTGCTCGCCATCATCGCCATCTGCGTCACCGCACCGCTCAAGAACATCATGAACGCCGGCCCACTCGCCGTCGTCGTGATCTACACCTTCGCGAACCTGCTCTTCTGCCTCGGCATCCACCAGTCCACCATCTCCGGCGTCCTTGCCGAGCCCATCCTCACCGTCCTCATCGTCGACAACATGGCCACCTTTGCCGCTGGCGGCACCATCCCCGCAGACCACTACATGAACATGCAGATCGTCAACACCTTCGCCCTCATCGGCGGATCTGGCTGCACGCTCATGCTCCTTATCGACACGTTCCTGTTCTCCAAGAACAAGACGTCTCGCGACATAGCCAAGCTCTCCGTCCTGCCCGGCATCTTCAACATCAACGAGCCGGTCATCTANGGCTATCCCATCGTGTACAACCTGCCCCTGATCATCCCGTTTGTCATCATCCCCGACATCCTCATCGCCGCGACCTATGGCCTTACCTGCATCGGCCTCATCAGCCCCTGCGTGGTCATGGTCCCCTGGACGACGCCGGTCTTCCTGAGTGGCTGGCTCGCCACCGCCGGCGACTTCCGCGCCGTCATCTGGCAGGTCATCGAGGTTGCGATGTGCATGGTCATCTACCTGCCCTTCATGAAGATTTCCGAGAGGGCCCAGGCCAAGCAGCTTGAGAACGCCGTCGAGGAGTAGCGTCATCGCACGTCGCGTCGTCGCACCAACGGGGCGGTCGGAGTCCGACCGGCCGTCCCCACTCGGCCCCCGGCCCTGGGACCGTTTGCAAGGAAGTAGCGCGAGGGGAGTCTCGCGAGACACTAGTCAGCGCAGAGCGCAGAGAGGAACGTGTTCGTCATGAAGATCATGCTTGCCTGCAACGCCGGAATGTCGACCAGTCTGCTCGTCCAGAAGATGCGCAAGGAGGCCGAGGCCCAGGGCCTCGAGGTCACCATCGAGGCCAACCCCCTCAACAGGGCCCTCGAGAAGATCGACGGCTTCGACATCCTCATGCTCGGGCCTCAGATCTCCTATGCCAAGGACGATGCGGTCAAGGCCGTGGACGGCAAGATCCCCGTGGTCGTCATCGCCATGGCNGACTACGGCCGCATGAACGCCAAGAAGATCATCGCCGACGCCATCGCCGCGATCAACGCCTAGGAGGACGCCATGGCAGACAACGACCAGACAGGGCTCGACGACGACATGGGTCCGATGGAGGAGGCTTGCTTCCAGATCATCGCCTCCGTCGGCATGGCCAAGTCCAACTACATCAAGGCGATCGAGGTCGCAAAGGATGGCAAGCTCGACGAGGCGCGCAAGCTCGTCGAGGAGGGCAACGAGGCCTACCTCCAGGGCCACGAGGTCCACATGGGACTCCTCCAGGAGGATGCCGCCACCATCGGCAGCATCCACGTATCGCTCCTTCTCGTCCACTCCGAAGANCANCTCATCCAGGCCGAGACNTTCCGCGTGATNGCGCTCGACTTNATCGACCTGTACGAGCGGCTCAGCGCCTAGCGCGGAGCCAGGGCCGGTGGCCGCGCGCTTCCCCCTCGCGCGCGGCCACCATTGCGTTCGAGGAAACGGCGATCCGACGGTGCGTGTGCTGTCATAATGGTTCGAACGGTCGGTTGGCGCTCAAGGGGAGGAACCATGGAATCAGACAGCACTCGCGACATCATGTTCCCAAAGCCGGTCTTTGTCGGGAAGATCTGGGGAGGACGTAAGCTCGAGACCGAGTTTGGCTACGAGATTCCCGATGGNCNCGTNGGGGAGTGCTGGTCGATCAGCGCCCACCCCAACGGGGACTGCGTTATCGAGGGCGGCGCATGGAACGGTCGCTATCTGTCTGACCTCTGGACCAATGAGCCGCAGCTCTTTGGTGGTGCGAAGGACGACCGCTTTCCGCTGCTCATCAAGATACTTGACGCCCATGACTACCTCTCGGTGCAGGTGCACCCCGATGACGCCTACGCCAGCGAGCACGAGAACGGCAGTCTCGGCAAGAGCGAGTGCTGGTACATCCTCGAGGCCGATCCCGACGCTCGCATCATGATCGGGCAGAAGGCCCATGACCGCGACGAGTTTGCCGCCATGGTCAGGGAGCATCGCTGGTCCGAGCTTCTCAACGAGATCCCCATCCATGCGGGCGACTTCTTCGCCATCAATCCCGGCACCGTTCACGCCGTGAAGGGGGCGCTCATCCTCGAGACGCAGCAGTCGTCCGATGTCACGTATCGCGTGTACGACTTCGACCGCAGGCAACCTGACGGGTCGCAGCGCGAGCTTCACATGGCGCAGTGCCTCGACGTGATTGACTTCTCCGCACCCCTGCTCACCGACGGCGCCGTGGTTGCACCGGAGATCGACGGCATCACCAAGCTCATGAGCTGCACGTACTTTGACGTCTTTCGTGTTCGCGTGACGGGGGGCGCACCTGTGACCCTGACGCAGGACAAGCCGTTCATGTGCGTCTCCGTGGTCGCAGGCGAGGGCGGAACCGTGCAGGCGGGGGAGGGTCCCGTGCACGAGCTTAAGAAGGGCTCGCACTTCCTCGCGCCCGCCGGCTGCGGTGACCTTGTCTTTGTCGGTGACATGGAGCTNATCGCCTCGTACGCCAACTAGCTCGTCCGGTATTGCGGGCGGGACGGCTCTCGATGTCAGTCCACGCTCTTTCTCCATACTGGGCCAGTTGTAATCTGCTAGAATACTGCAGCTTGACCAACCCCTNGCCTGGTCGGAAACCAGGCAAACCAAAGGAGTCCCAACATGAAGCAAGGTATTCATCCAGACTACGTGGAGTGCACCGTCCGNTGCACCTGTGGNAACACCTGGAAGACCCGNTCCACCAAGAAGGAGATGACCGTCGACCTCTGCGACAAGTGCCACCCCTTCTATACGGGCACACAGAAGCTCGTTGACACGGGCGGTCGCGTTCAGCGCTTTGCCGACAAGTTCGGTGGTGCAGCACAGGCCCGCCTCGACGCCGCAAAGGCTGCCAAGGAGGCCAAGGCAAGCAAGGCCGTCGAGGATCAGGCTGCTCGTAAGGCTGCCACCGAGGCCAAGGCTGCTGCCAAGGCCAAGCGCGCCGCCGCGTTCGAGAAGCGCGCCGCCAAGGAGGCCCCCGCCGAGGAGAACCCCGCCGAGTAGGTCGCACGTGCATCATGCAGGAAAGAGAGGAGGTCGACTTCGGTCGGCCTCCTTTTTCTAGGGACGTGGCGGGCGGCGTGGCCCGCGACGGGCGTCGGGCGTCAGGCGTCAGGCGTCGCGCACGGACGAGTTTGGCGAGAAAACCCTCCGCACGATACGCGCTGAGCCTCATGCCGTCGCGCACGGATGATTTTTACGAGAAAACCCTCCGCACGCGCACTCTCCACGAGAGAGGTGCCGCACGAGAGGGTTTTCTCTGAGGCAATTCGCCTACCGCCGCGCGAAAAACCTGGAAAAGATACCTGTCACCTTTTCCAGGTTAGACGAGCTTCTCGCCTGCTGGGGCTGCGTCGAGCGCATCGGTGAGCTGCTTGATGCGCCTCGCTGCCTCATCCTTGGTCTCGTGGTTGTAGCTGCAGACGCACTCGGCCACGACCGTCTCCATGGCCTTGTTGCGCAGTGCCGCGTCACGAATCTCGTCGTAGAATCCCTGATGCTTTGCCTGGTCAACGAACTGGGCCAGGTCCTTTTCGGGAATGCTTAGGTAGTGCGTGAACTCGCCGTCGTCCACGTCGAGCTTGCGGGCGGAGGCAACGGCGTCGAGTGCCACCGCAAGCTCGGCCTCCTCGCGTGCCTGCTCGTTGATGGATGCCTCGAACTGCGCGCGGCTCACACCGTTCTGCATGAGGAAGGCGTCGACGCCGAGGCCGGCCGCCTGTGCCTGCTGGGCAATCTCGGCCTCGAGAGCCTCGCGCGTCTCGGCGACGTCGGCCGCGGGCACCGATTGGTTGAGGCGCGAGACGAGAACGTCGAGGCACTTCTTGGTCTTGCTCTCCTCGGCNCNCCGAATGCCCANCTGNCGAAGNTGNAGGCGCACCGCCGNCAGAAGCTGGCNNCNNTCCTCGATGCCCTGGAAGTGCTCGGATACCCAGGCGCCGTCCTGGAGGTCGCTTGCGGTGCCACCTGCCTGTCGCACGATGCTCGCCACAGCGAAGTCGATCTCCTCGTCGGTGACGAAGGGGACAATGACCTCGATCTCGATGGGTTCGGCGGAAGAGAGCGTGTAGTGGGCCCTGCCGTCGATTATGAGCGGGGCGGGCTTCTGGATGGGCATGTAATCCTCCATGTCTGGTTGTTACTGGGTGCGCTGAAGTACGTATGTGTCCTTGTACCCGATACTCNTGTCATANNGAACGAAGAGGAAGGACTCCTTGCGTTGGTATAGGGTTTCGACCACGGCGACAACCGCGTCAGGGTCGTCCGAGGTGCCAAAGCCAAGGGTGACGCTCACCGTGCCGCCTGCCATCTCGGGAAGCGTGGCGACAAACACGGCGTTACCGCCTAGGCCTGAGGCGCCTGATTCGTCGATAGTGGCCGTGAACTTGACGTCGGAGAAGACGGTGTCGCCATCGCAGGAGTCGGCGTTATCTCCGGGATGGTCGTGGAAGTGTGCCACCCCGGAGATGGTTCCGGTGAGACGGGCGCCTGACGAGGTGTTCTGATATGAGCTGACGGTAATTTCGAGAGGCGTGGAGCTGGCGGCGAGGCATTTGGTTCCGTCGGTCTCCTGGCTTTGGAACGTGCCCGTCCATGTGCCCACGACCGAGTTGTAGCCTAGGGTTTTTGCATCATTGGAAACGTCGATGGAGTCAATCTCCCATATGCCGTTGGCGGCGCGGAAGGCAAAGTGCACGGTNAGCTCGCANTCGTACNCNCCNAAGCCCTCCGNCTTCNTGAGNTCGAGCTTGACGGTGTCGGTCTGGGCGTCGGCGTCGAACTCCTCGTCCGCCACGGTGACGCTGGCGTTGCCGTAGATCCCTACGAGAGAAAGCTCGTTCGCGTAGCTGGTGTTGTCGGGATCATTGGCGTGGAGCGCCTGGTCTGCCCGTCCGAGAATGACGCTCATGCTGTTGAGCATGCGGCTCTGGTCTACGCCGGCCGTCGCCTCGTATGAGAGGCGGACGTTTTGCTCGGTGCCGATGCCAATCCAGCTGCCGTCCACCTTCGCGTAGCCGAGAGTGGCCGTCTTGGTTACGGTGACGGAGGCGTTCTTGTAGATGGCCGTAACGTCTGCGCTGGCATAGCCCGAGGCNCCAAACTGNGCGGCATCGCTCGTNATCGCAGTCTCGGTGCGCGTGCGCGAGCTTACCTCGAGACTGACAAAGGTGAGCTTGACGGCATTGCCGTAGAGATTGCAGTCATAGGAGGGCGTCGCGAGCCGCGAGGTGGCGTCGCTTTCGATGACGTCGGTGGGGGGGAGGTTGCTTGCATGAATGCCAGCTACCACGAGAATGAGCACGACTGCAACGGCACCTACGGCGAGCAGCACGAATGCCGCGCGATGACGCGAGAACGCATCCTTTATCCCAGCAAGTCCGTGCGGGTGGGCAGGCGTGTCGGCGGTAGGCTCGTCATGGGAGAGCACGCGAGTACCCGCCGCGAGCGTGGACCCGACCTCGGGCTCGGGCTCCGCTGCGGGCGTCTCCTCGGGCTCCGACTCGGTCCCGACTTCGGGCTCCGCCTCCGTCACGGGCTCCGCCTCATCCGCAGGCGTCCCCTCGACCTTGGGGGTCTCCTCGGGAGTGGTGCTCATGTCGTCCGTGGGCTCCTGCATGCCTCTCCTTGCCGACGCGTGTTGCGTGAAACTAGTTTCTCACACATCGGGGACTCCGATGTGGCTCTGATTGCCGCCTTGTGCGTCCCGTGGACGAGTGGTTCCGTCCTCTACCTGCGTGGGAGAATCATCCCTCTCGGTGGTATCCTCACATAGTTAACTACATGCTGCGCCGCCGCGTCGCGGCTTATTCAAGGAGAGCATCATGCGAGACAAGCTTCAGAAGCTCATCGCTGCATATGAGGAGTTGGAGAAGAAGATGGGCGATCCGGCCGTCGTCTCCGACCCCAAGGAGTATGCGCGCATTGCCAAGGAACACGCCAACCAGGCCGATCTCGTGGCCAAGGCGCGNGAGTACATCCAGGCCCTCGATGACATCGATGCCGCGAAGGAGATGCAGCGCGAGACCAACGACCCTGGTGAGAAGGAAATGCTCCAGGAGGACGTCGTATCCAACGAGGCCAAGATTCCGGGTCTCGAGGACGAGATCAAGGTCATGCTCATTCCCGGCGACCCCAATGACGAGAAGGACACCATCATCGAGATTCGCGCCGGGGTGGGCGGAGACGAGGCGGGCATCTTCGCGGGAGACCTCTTCTCCATGTACGAGCGCTTCGCCGCCAGCCGGAAGTGGAAGATCGAGGTCCTCTCGGCTTCCCCGTCCGATGCCGGTGGCTTCAAGACCATCGAGTTCAGGGTCACGGGCAACAAGGTCTACTCCGTCATGAAGTTCGAGTCGGGCGTCCACCGCGTCCAGCGCGTGCCAAAGACCGAGAGCCAGGGGCGCATCCAGACCTCCACGGCCACCGTGGCGGTGCTTCCCGAGGCTGATGACATCGACATCCAGATCAGTCCCGAGGACCTGCGCGTCGACACGTACTGCTCGTCGGGTCCCGGAGGCCAGGGCGTGAACACGACCTACTCCGCCGTGCGCATCACGCACCTGCCCACCAACACGGTGGTGCAGTCGCAGGAACAGCGTTCGCAGATTCAGAACCGCGAGGTCTGCATGCAGATGCTGCGCGCCCGCCTCTACGAGATGGAGCTCGAGAAGCAGCAGGCCGAGCAGGGGGCCGCGCGTCTCTCGCAGATCGGTCACGGCAACCGCTCCGAGAAGATCCGTACGTACAACCAGCCGCAGGATCGCGTGACCGATCACCGCATCGGTTTTAACGGCACGTACAACGGCGTTCTTCTCGGCGACACGCTTCCCTCGGTAATCGAGGCGCTCGCCGCTGCCGAGCGTGCCGAGAAGCTCGCNCAGGCGGTCTAGNCGCNGCANNCACGCAAACGTGCGGCGTCGGCCAAGGTCGGCGCCGCTTTTATTGACGAGCACGGGGGAACGCATGGCAGAGCAGGAGCCGTGGACCATTCGCAGGATTCTCGCCTGGACGACCGACTACCTCGGTCGCAGGGGTGACGAGCATCCGCGCCTCTCGTCGGAATGGCTNGTCAGCAACGTGACGGGNCTCTCTCGCGTCGAGATATACATGAGCTTCGATCGTCCGCTCAGCCAAGAGGAGCTCGACGCCATGCACGCTGCCGTGTCGCGGCGAGCTGCGGGGGAGCCGCTCCAGTACGTAACGGGCGAGATGCCCTTTCGACACATCGTCCTTCATTGCGAGCGCGGCGTGCTCATCCCNCGNCCCGAGACCGAGGTGCTGGTAGATGCCGCCCTCGGTGGTGTGGACGCGGCCGTGGCGGCGGATGTCGAGGCCGTACGCGCGCTCGAGATCGGGACGGGAACGGGTTGCATCGCACTCTCGCTTGCATCCGAGCGCCCCGGAACGCGCGTGGTTGCGACGGAGCTCTCGGAAGGCGCCGTCAAACTTGCCGTGCGCAATCGAGATGCGCTTGGGCTCGAGGACGTCGTGCGCGTGGTTCCGGGAGACCTTGCATCAGGAGTGGATTCGCGACTCATGGGCACCTTCTCGGTGCTCGTCTCCAACCCGCCCTACATTCCCAGTGCTGTGGTGCCAACTCTTTCCGAGGAGGTCATTGGCTACGAACCCGGCCTCGCCCTCGATGGAGGCGTGGACGGACTTGACGTATTCCGCCGCATCCTGGAGCAGGCGCCGCGAGTCCTGCGACCAGGGGGCATGTTCTGCTGCGAGCTCTTTGAGGACAATGTGACCCAAGCGGCCGAGCTCTGTCGCGAGCAGGGCGGTTGGACGAGCGTGGAGGTGCGCGAGGATCTCACCCACCGTCCGCGCGTGCTCGTGGCCGTGCGGGAGGGGAGTCTCTCCGACTTGCTCCCCGCAGGTGCGGAGAGCGCCGCGCGTCGGGCCGAACGCATCGTGCGAGCGAGCCAGGATGACGTTGATGATGGGGTGGTGAGGCGGGCCGCGCATGTGCTTCTTGCTGGCGGAGTCGTGGTGGTACCTACCGACTCCGTGTATGGCCTCTGCTGTACCGCAACGCCAGATAACCCTGCTCACCAGCGTATCTTTGACATAAAGCGCCGCGATTTGGCACAGACGCTGCCATGGTTCGTGGCTGACCCCTCCGGGCTCGACCGCTATGGGCGAGANGTGCCCGAGTGGGCGCATCGCCTGGCGAAGAAGTACTGGCCCGGTGCCCTCACGCTGGTGGTGAGGGCCTCTGACGAGGTTCCTGCGGAGTATGCGCAAGCAGACACCGGGACCGTTGCGCTGCGCGTGCCGGATTCGGACCTCGTGCGCGCCATCGTGCGCGAGGCGGGCGTGCCCCTAGCGCAGACGAGTGCCAACACGCATGGCCAAGCGGCCGCCACGACAGGAGCCGACATCGAAGAGCGCCTGATCGACATGGCTGACCTCGTGATAGACGCAGGGCCTGCGCCCGTTGCCGTGGCATCTACGATTGTGGACTGTACCGGTGTCGAGCCGCGAGTTCTGCGCGAGGGCGCAGTCCCGCTCGGAAGCATCGGGGTATAGACGCCGCGACAGACCGCCGCGTGCTATAGGTAGACGACCGACTTCCCTCGGCGCCTCTTGCCAACAGCCACTGGTTGCCGGCATCCATCCGCTGGCCCGACGTTGCCCCCTCGGCGGCCGCTTCCGTCTGCCGACTTTTTCTTACACAAAAACGACAAAGGTGAATGTAGCCCAAATATGGGGGGAGTATAGTGCCAATCACTATTTATCTCGGCTACGCATCGGTCGCGTCGGGAGAGGCCGCACAGGAATCACGCGGGATGGCACACGGGCACCGTCGGTCCCCGGATGAGAAGAGGCTGCGATGACGAGAAGGCAGAACCGGACGGGAAGGTCCACGCGGACCCCGAGCAGGCCGTGGCGCCGCCCCCGCGGGGCGTTGGCCGTGATCCTCTCGCTGGCCATGGTCGTCGGCATGGTCCCGCAGGGGGCGCTCGCGGAGGCGGCCGACCAGCTCGCCGCCGCGACGGAGCAGGCCACGGCGGAGCAGGCCGACGAGTCCGGGTCCTCGCAGCAGGCCGACGACCCGTCCTCCTCGCAGCAGGCCGACGACCCGTCCTCCTCGCAGCAGGCCGCGACGGAGCAGGCCGACGAGTCCGGGTCCTCGCAGCAGGCCGACGACCCGTCCTCCTCGCAGGAGACCGCGACGGAGCAGGAGTCCGAGGCCACGGATGGTACGGAGCCCGGGTCCGAGCAGGTGACCACCCAAGGCACCGCCGAGTCCGAGTCGGACGCGTCCGCGGAGGAGGCCGACCAGGCCGCCGATTCCGCCGAGCAGTCCGTAGCCGTCGCGGCCGCACCGGTCGCGGCCGCCGCGCAGCCCTCCGGCAGCACCGAGGGCGACGGCAACGGCCCCTCCACGCTCACCCTCTCCGTCACGGGCGTCGCCACCGGCGAGTCGACCGACGCGCTCGTGCTGGGCGACAACAGGGTGCTCACGGTGACGGTGGACTTCGTCCAGGCCACCACCCCGGAGGGCGGGGTCGCGAAGGGCAGCACCATCACCGTCACGCTGCCCGACTACTACAGCTTCGACCCCAGCTACGTGCCCGGGACGGTCGTCGCGGGCAAGTACACCATCGAGTCCGTCTCGAGCGACACCGGGACCAACGCCAACGCGAGCGACAACGTGATGGTGCTCGCCATCCCCGTCCCGGCCAGCCCGCAGGACCCCGCCCTCCTCGAGATGGGGTTCACCGTCAACCTCAACACGACGGCCATCGACGACGCGCGGGCCGACGCCGAGCGCGACGGGACCTGGACACCCAACGGCACCGCGGACGTCCCCGCCACCACGGGATTCAAGGTCGTGTCCGACGACAACGGCGGCAGGACCGTATCCCAGGCCGTGACCTACGCCCTCAAGGACTACGAGGGCATACAGGTAAAGTTCAACTATTATGCTGATGTCCAGGATTTCTATTTTAACTATATCGGCCAGATGACAGACTCCCTTGCCATCAACGAGCATGGCAAATCAAACTACGCCAGTCAATCTTATGCCAACAACCCCGTCTGGGTGACCTACAGCCTTCCAGACCCCTACACATACGGAATCGTCCGGGCGGCGAGCGTGACCCTTGCTGCACCCGATGGGTTCACCTTCAACGACTGGAATCCAATAGCTGGGCTTAGGGGCGAGGGGACGAGTTTCAAGAATCTTACCAACTCCGCTAGGGCTGTTATCAGCGCGGACGGCAAGACGGTCGTGCTCACGTGGAGCGATGATTGGTCTGACGCCTCTCTCACGCGCGTCATCGGCGACCTGCACCTCATGCCGGATGTCAGCCACTGGACGCAGCGAAACCAGGACGCGGGCGTACTCCTGCCCTCCGGGTCGAATTACGCCGTGGAGGCGTCAATCGCCATGGCCGACGGACGTGCCTATCCCGACTCAATCGAGATGAATGTCACCGGGTATTATGGGACCATCGACGAGGCCGTATGGGAGTCTGGCGTTAAGCGGGCGAGCGACTCCCAGGTTATTCTCGAGAAGGTGGCCGCGGGGACCTCGCACACCACGGGGGATGTGAATCCCTATACCATCGAGGTTGCCTGCTTCCATAACGAGGCGCGAGTCTATCCGACGAACAATGGCGAGTATTACGTTCCTGCCTCCGACGGCGCACCCACGACGTGCGTGATGACGCTCGACAGCCGCATCCTCGCCACCGACGTTACCATCTCGGGGGACCTCCCCGCATCGAAGAGCTTCGTTGCCGACGACACGGCGTGTCCGTGTCCATCGATGTCCACACGCAAGGTGTCGTCGCTCACCTACTACACCACGGCGCACCCCGAGGGAGTCCTGGTGGACCTGTCCGGCACGACGCTGGGCGAGACCTTCAAGCTCAGCGCGTACGCCACGCTCGCCTCGGGCGAGTACCTCACCAAGGTGTCGGTGACCTACTCGACGCTCGCCTACGCCTCCTCGACGTGGTCGAGCCTTGTCTACTCAACGGCCCCCACGGCCCAGAACGGCGACCTCTACCCCATCGACTACACCATGCAGACCGACGAGGACGGCACGGCTACCACGCCCTCTTCGACCAGGAACTACATCCTCGTTGACAATGCGCTCTGCCCCACGTTCGCCATCGGCGCGGTCAGGTCCCTCTACATAAACGGCCGCTACGGCGACGGCTCCGACGGCGGGGAGGGCTTCGCCCTCAAGGTCACCAACGACTTCCTGGGCGACGTCTACGACGCGGACGGCACCCTGCAGAAGAGCACGGGCGTGCTCACCCAGCTCGTGAACCCGTCGTTCGACTTCACGCCAAAGGTCGGCGTCAGTGCGGAATACGAGGACTTCTTTTCGAGTTACTTCACCAACGGCAAGGTCTACATGTCGGCCTGCGCGGGCGGGGGCTGGACGGCCGAGGTCACCACGATCAGCGCGGCCGAGCTCAAGGCTGGCGGCAACACCCTGACGGGGGCCCATACCTACGCCGTCCCGGGTCCCGCCTCCGCGACGGGCGCCTACGTGTGGGACCTCTACTCGGCGGGCTCCATCCCCTCCGACCAGGTGATCGTCGGCCTCGTCATCAGCAAGGAGGGCACGCTCGACATCAGCTCCCTCTCCAACGCGTGGGACGGGTCCGCGTCCGGCGTGGCCGTGGACAAGACGATCCTCTCGCTTGGCATCGACAACATGGAAACCCATCCAGTAACGGGGCTATATCAGGGCGCAGTCAGCATAATGGGAAATCAGGACGGATCTGCTGCCTACTTTGACAGAATGGGATCTTGGCCGACCGATTCTGCGGGACGTTTCTGCAGGGTAAAGTATGATAATTGCATCGATGATGACGAACGCCACGCTGAGAAGGGTGGCTACTATGTTCCATTCTATACGGCTGCGCGATTTCGGGGCGCCGAGCTCATCTTTCCCAAGGGCGTGTCCACGTCCTGGTCGGGCCAGCTCACGCAGGACTCCCAGACGCACTTCGAGGCCGACGTCACCCTCACGGCGACCGTCACCACCGCCTACGCCAGGCTCTACGCGGAGCCGGGAGAGTCCGTCTACCTCAGGCTCACGGACCAGCAGTACGCGTCGTTCGTCACCGGCACAGCCAAGATAGACGGCGTGCCCGACCCCGACGCCTCCGTCGTGGAGGTGAACGGCTCCAGGTACCTCAAGGTCACCTACCGCGGCGACGCCGAGGAGAAGGCCGTGGCGAGCGGGAAGCTCGGCAGCAACGCCACCGTGACCTACGAGCCGTGGAGGGTCACCTTCGACATGTACGCGGCGCCCACCACGCCCACCGACGCCACGCTGCGGCTCTTCGACGCGAGCGGCAGCTGGCTCGACCTCACCAACGCGGGGGACTTCTACACGTACGCGAGCGGCGGCACCACGTACCAGGTGGCGATACAGTCGAGAAGCACGGAAGGCCCTGTATATGATGGCAACACCTGGGCCAATACAGTTAATTATAACTCATGGGTCAAGGACGACCCCCTCTCCCTCTACTCGGACACCGCGGCCAACGACCTCCACTGGGCCCTGCCCGTCACGGGCTACTCCCTCACGCCCAACGCCTCCGCCACGACCGGCGTCATCATCCAGCCGGGTGTCTCCGGCCAGGCGCGCGCCGCGTCCGTCCAGCCGGTGAAGTCCTACCAGGAGGGGTCGCTCGACACCGCGATAGAGATCCTCGCCGGCAAGGAGAACGACGTCCGGAGCGTGGAGACCACCATCAAGATCCCGCGCGCCGGCGACGTCGCCACCACGGGCGAGAGGACCACGGTCGACCTCTACCTCACCGGGCCCATCACCGTCACGCGGGCCGCGTCCGACGCCGGATCCACCGACCCCGTGGTCACCTACTCCACCGACGGCGGCGTCACCTTCGTCGACGCGAGCGCCGTCACCGACTGGTCGTCCGTCACCCACGTGCACGTCTCCGAGGGAGTCCTCAAGGTCGATGACGCGGTCGCGCTCTCCATGCCTCTGCGCACCGCCTCCCACGGCGACGGCACCAGCCCCAAGGGCTGCTCGGGCGAGGCCTACATGGAGGCCCCCTTCCTCATCAACGGGTTCGCCGCCACGGGCCGCCTCAACGAGTACTCCTTCTCGGGAGAGACCATCTCCGGTGCCGTGTGGTACGACGCCAACCATGACGGCATGATGGGCGACGCGGAAGCCAAGGTCTCCGGCGCTGCCATGACGCTCTGGAAGGACTATGGTACCGCGGATGCCCAGCAGGTCGCCACGACCGTCACCGACGTCGACGGCACGTACTCGTTCTCCTGCGGGGTCACCTCTGCGGACGCCAATGCAACCGCCGAGTACAGAGGGCTTACGGCCGTGCTTACGGTGCCCTCCGACATGGTGACCACCACCTACACCGCGACAACCGACAGCAAGTTCTCCGCAGGGCAGACTACGACGGCGGCCAATCAGCGTGGCATTGACGCCATCCTCAAGGGTGACGCAACGGGCGTTGATGCAGGCGTCTCCAAGTTGGTCAACCTTACCTACGACGGTAACGGGGAGACCTCAGGCTCCGTGCCGGCTGCTACGACGGTATATACCGAGGGCACCACCGTCACGGTGCTGGACAACACGGGCGCCTCCGCCGACCCGGCGGCCCCCTACGCCAGGACCGGCTACGCCTTCTCCGGATGGGACACGCAGGCCGACGGCACCGGCACGGCCTACGCGGCCGGCGACACCTTCGCCATCTCGGCCGACACGACGCTCTACGCCCGGTGGAAGGCCAACGACTACCTGGTGAGCTACGTCTCCGGCGATCCCGACGAGGGCTCCGTCACGGGCGGGCCCGAGACCGTCGCCTATGGCGGCAGGCCCGCGATGGGGGGCGTCGCCGCCGCGCCCGCGCCCGGCTACAGGGTCGGGGGCTGGGCCTACTCCACCGACGTGGCGGGCGGCGCCACCGAGACCGGCGAGACCGCCGACCCCACCTCCGTCACCATCCTGGGCGACACCACCTTCACCGCCCGCTTCGTCGCCGACGGGGCCCAGACCTACGACGTCGCCTACGTGAGCGCGGGCGGCGGCACCGTCGACCACGCCCTCGACGCCGGCATCCAGGTGCTGGGCACCGACGGCGTGAGCGGCTCCACGGCCACGCCCGCCCCCGGCTACAGGTTCGAGGGCTGGTACGTGGGCG